>Ga0180222_1000167_pt1 | contig 116556 bp, 107 predicted proteins | sample eDN5th37CKraftOP_FD_151336 | JGI IMG/M metagenome (GOLD analysis project Ga0180222, IMG submission 151336) | Enriched Organic Plus compost microbial communities from Emeryville, California, USA - eDNA 5th pass 37_C Kraft OP (version 2) (version 2) ... | reverse complement strand
GGCCTGGGGCGTCTCCAGGTCCGATACCCTCGACACCATCGGCAACGCCCTCGTCTACGGCCAGATGGAGGCCGCCTCCATGATCCAGCGCGAAGCCGGCGATATCTTCGACGGGTGGACGGAATAGACCCATGCAGTCCCTGGCAGATCACGAAAGCGACGAGCTCAAGGAAATCCGGCGTGCCGTGCGCGCGCTGTGCGAGAATTTTCCCGGCGAATATTGGCGGGAGAAGGATCGCGAGAACCTCTATCCCACCGAATTCGTCCGCGCGCTGACCGAGGCGGGCTTTCTCGCCGCGCTGATCCCCGAGGAGTTCGGCGGCTCGGGCCTCACGCTCACCGCCGCCGCGGCGATTATGGAGGAAATCCAGGCGAGCGGCTGCAACGGCTCCGCCTGCCACGCGCAGATGTACATCATGAACACGCTGCTTCGGCACGGCAGCGAGGAGCAGAAGCGCGCCTATCTGCCGCGCATCGCCTCGGGCGAGCTGAGGCTCCAGGCCTTCGGCGTGACCGAGCCGACCTCGGGCACCGACACGCTGAGCCTTCGCACCACCGCGGTGCGCGATAGCGATCACTATGTCGTCAACGGCCAGAAGATCTGGACCTCGCGCGCCGAGCACAGCGACCTGATGCTGCTGCTCGCCCGCACCACGCCGCGCGACCAGGTGGAGCGCAAGGTGGACGGCCTTTCGGTCTTCCTGATCGACATGCGCGAGGCGCTCGGCAACGGCATGACGATCAAGCCGATCCGCACGATGATGAACCACAGCACCACCGAGGTGTTCTTCGACAACCTGAAGATCCCCGCCTCGGCGCTGGTCGGCGAGGAAGGGAAGGGCTTCCGCTACATCCTTTCCGGCATGAACGCGGAGCGCATCCTGATCGCGGCCGAATGTATCGGCGACGCCAAATGGCTCATCGAGCGCGCGACCGCCTATGCGCGGGAGCGGCAGCTCTTCGGCCATCCGATCGGCCGCAACCAGGGCGTCCAGTTCCCGATCGCGCGCGCCTATGCCCAGATGCGCGCCGCCGAGCTGATGGTGTATCACGCCGCCAAGCTCTACGAGAGCGGCGTCAATGTCGGCGCGGAGGCGAACATGGCGAAGATGCTGGCCGCGGACGCCTCCTGGGCGGCGGCCGACATGTGCGTGCAGACCCATGGCGGTTTCGGCTTCGCCGAGGAATATGACGTCGAGCGCAAGTTCCGCGAGACGCGCCTCTACCAGGTCGCGCCGATTTCGACCAACCTGATCCTCGCCTATCTCGGCGAGCATGTGCTCGGGCTGCCGAGGTCCTATTGAGCGAGCGGCAGGGGAGCGAAAGAATGGCGGCGGACGAGGGCGCGGAGCTGGACGGCAAGGTCGCGATCGTCACCGGCGCCGGCACCAGCCCGGGCCGGGTGGCCAGCATCGGCGAGGCGAGCGCGCGGCTGATCGCGCGCGCCGGGGCCGCCGTCGCCGTCGTCGACATCGACGCCAGCGCGGCTGGGGAGACCGTCCGGCGCATCGAGTCCGAGGGCGGGCGCGCGGCGGCCATCGTCGCCGATCTTTCCGGCGAGGCCGGCTGCCGCCAGGCGGTCGCGGCGGCGGTCGCGGCGTTCGGCCGGCTCGACATCCTGGTCAACAATGTCGGCTTTGGCGGCGGCCCGGTGGTCACCGAGATCGACGAGGCGGCGCTGGAGCGCGCGATCGCGGTCAACCTCAAGAGCGCGGTGTTCATGACGCGCTTCGCCGCGCCGCACATGGCGCAGGGCGGCGCGATCGTGAACCTGTCCACCACCGCCGTTCAGCACCCGACCGCCAGCCTGTCCTACAGCGTCACCAAGGCGGGCGTGGAGGCGCTCACCTCCCACACGGCGATGCAGTTCGGCCCGGATGGCATACGCTGCAACACGGTCCGCCCGGGCGAGGTGTGGACGGCGATGGTCGACCGCAATTGCCCGACCGACGAGGCGGCATCGGCGCTCCGCGCGGAGCGGGCGCGCCGCTGCGTCCTGCCGCACGACGGCGATGCCTGGGACGTCGCCGAGGCGGTGCTGTTCCTCGCCGGCCCGCGTGCGCGCTGGATCACCGGCCAGACGCTGGCGGTGGAGGGCGGCGCGCAGCTCATCCGCCCCAATCCGGACTGGCAGTCCCACCACAGCTACTGGAAAGCCCGGCGCCGGTGAACGGCCTCGACCGCTTTCGGGACCTCGCGCGCGAGCGTCTCGATCCGGCGATCTGGGCCGCCTATCTCGAAGCGGGCGCCGACGACGGCATCACCGCCGCCGACGCCGCCGCCTGGGCGCGCCTGCGCCTGCGGCCGAAAATCCTGCGCGGGGTGGGGGAGGCGAGCGCCGCGACCCGCCTGCTCGGCAGCCCGGTCGCCCAGCCGATGATGATCGCGCCCAACGGGCGGGCGACCCGCTACCATCCGGACGGCGAGCTGGCGCTGGCCCGCGCCGCCGCCGCCGAAGGCGTGATTCTGCTGCTCGCCAGCTCGGCGGCGGCGCTCGCGCCCGTGCTCGCGAAGCATTGCCCGGACGCGCTGCTCTGGCAGCAGGTCTATCCTTCCGCCGACCGCGCCGCGCTGGCCGAGCGGCTGGCCGCGATCCGCGAGTGCGGATGCCGGGCGGTCGTGCTGACCGTGGACTTGGTGCCCGGCGACGCGCCCGCGCCGCCGTCGCCGCCGGCCGCCTGGTGGGAGGAGGGGGCTGCGCCGCTTCCGCCCGCGCCGAACATCTACACGGCGGCGACGACGGACGATCTCGCCTGGCTCTGCGCCGAGGCCGGGCTGCCCGTCGTGGTGAAGGGCGTGCTCCGCGCCGACGACGCCCGCGCCTGTATCGAGGCCGGCGCGGCCGGGATCATCGTCTCGAACCACGGCGGCAACCAGCTCGACACGGCGGTGGGCAGCGCCGAGGCGCTGCCCGGGGTCGCCGAGGCGTGCGCGGCCGCCGCCGAGGTCTATGTCGACGGCGGCATCCGGCGCGGCACCTCGATCCTGAAAGCGATCGCGCTCGGCGCGAGCGGGGTGCTGGTCGGCCGGCCGGCGAGCCATGCGCTGGCCGCCGCCGGCGCGGAGGGGGTCGCCGCGATGCTCCGCCAGCTCCGCCGCGAACTGGAGCGCGCGATGACGCTGTGCGGCGCCGCCGATCTTGCCGGGATCGACCGCTCGCTCGTCGCCGGCTGACCCGCGCCGGCGCTCGCGTCCCGCCCTTCATCGCCATGCCGATATTTCGGCGCCGCTGCCGCGCCCGCCGGCGCTTCGGCGGGACCCGAGGCTAGGGTCGGTCGCATTTCAAAAGAGCCGGAGAGGAAGGACGATGAGCTACGCGAACCCGCCTATTGCCGAATGGCGCATGTTGATCGACGGGGAGCTGGTGCCGTCCTCATCCGGCGCGGTGTTCGAGAACATCAACCCGGCCACCGACGAGGTCATCGGCGTCACCGCGGACGGCACGCGGGAGGATTTCCTGCGCGCGATCGAATCCTCGCGCCGCGCCTTCGACGAGACCGACTGGTCGCGCGATCCGGCCTTTCGCGCCCATTGCATCCGCCAGCTCCAGGCGGCGCTGAAGCGCCATGCCGAGGAGATCCGGCCGCTGCTGGTGGCGGAGGTCGGCACCCCGATCTGGCTCACCCGCGACACGCTGTTCGACGTGCCGGTGGAGCGCCTTGAACATTACGCCCGCCTGGCCGAGACCTTCAAGTTCGACGACGAATTGCCCGACGTCGATTTCCGCGGCGTCGTCAGCCGGCGCCGCATCCGCTACGAGCCGATGGGCGTCGTCGCCGGCATCATCCCGTGGAACGGCCCCTGGGGGTCGGGCCTCAGCAAGATCGGCCCGGCGCTCGCCTCCGGCAGCACGATCATCCTGAAGCCGTCGCCGGACGCGCCCTGGATGGGCACGATCGTAGGCAAGCTCGCCGCCGAGGAGACGGACATTCCGCCGGGCGTGCTCAACGTCGTCACCGCGAGGGACGTCTATGCCGGCGAGGTGCTGACCTCCGATCCGCGGATCGACATGGTGGCCTTCACCGGCTCGGTGCCGAACGGCAGGCGGGTCGCCGCGGCGGCGGCGAGCACGCTCAAGCGCCTGCTGCTCGAACTGGGCGGCAAGTCGCCCTTCGTCGTGCTGGAGAGCGCCGATATCGCCGAGCAGGCGGCGCTCGCGGCCCGGACGATCTGCGCCAATGCCGGCCAGGGCTGCGTCGCGCGCAGCCGGCTGCTGCTGCCCCGCGCCCGCTACGAGGAGGGCATCGAGGCGGCCAGGGCGGCGATGGACGCGGTCACCGTCGGCGATCCGCTCGATCCGCACAATTTCATGGGCCCGCTCAACTCCAGGCATCATCGCGAGCGCGTGCTAGGCTACATCCGCAAGGCGATCGAGGAGGGCAACCGTCTGGTCCGCGGCGGCCGCATCCCGCCGCACCTCGAGAAGGGCTGCTATATCGAGCCGACCCTGTTCGCCGACGTGAAGCCGGACGACACGATCGCGCAGGAGGAGATTTTCGGGCCGGTCCTCGCCGTCATCCCCTACGAGGACGAGGAGGAGGCGCTCCGCATCGCCAACAATTCGATCTACGGCCTCTCCGCCCAGGTCGCCGCCGCGACGAACGAGGAGGCCTATGAGTTCGCGAAGAAGCTCCGCACCGGCACGGTCAGCGTCAACGGCGGGACGTGGATGCACATGGACGTGCCGTTCGGCGGCTTCAAGCAGAGCGGCGTCGGCCGGCAATACGGGCGCCAGGGCTTCGAGGCCTATCTCGAGATCAAGGTGCTCGGCATCCCGACCGGGGAGCAATCGAAGACCCTCGCCTGGGGCGAGGTGGACGACAGGAAGGCAGCCTGAGACATGACGCAAACCGCATCGGCTGGCGATCTCGCCGCGCTCGAAGCGCGCCTTCGGGCGCTTGAGGACAGGGAGGCGATCCGGGACGTGCTGACCGGCATCGCGCGCGGCACCGACCGCTACGACCAGGCGCTGCTCGCCCGCTATATCGCCGCCGATGCCCGGCTCGACATGGGCGGAAAGCAGGCGATGACGGGGGCCGACTTCGTCGCCAACCTGCGCGCCCCGGCGCAGCCGCGGCCGGGCCGGATGCACATCGTCTCCAACGCGCGCATCGCCCTCGACGGCGACAGCGCGCGGACCGAGACCTACCTCGTGTCCTGCCAGGACGTGTTCGTGGACGGGGTGCGCAAGACGCGGATGCGCGCCGGGCGCTATCTCGACCGGCTGGAGCGGCGGCCCGAGGGCTGGCAGCTCGTCGAGCGAACCCTGATCGACGAATGGGGCCGGATCGACGAGGTGACCGAGGCCGCGCCGCGCGGCCGCCACGCCGGCCTCCCCGTGCCCGACGACCGCTCCACCGGCTGGGTCGATCCCGCCGCCTGAGCGCGCCGCGCCGGATCAGCCGTTCATCACCCGTCCGTCCGCGAAGATGAGCGGGCGGACGTCGCCGCTGGGCAGCCGGACGGCATCGACCCGGCCCACCACGATGCGGTGGGTGGCATAGGCGAACAGCCGGTCGACGGAGCAGAAGATGTTGGACTGCGCGTCGTCCAGGAAGGGGACGCCGTGCCGGCTCGTCTTCCAGTTGCCGTGCTCGAAGCGCCGTTCGCGCGGCGCGCCGCCGCCGAAGATGAAGGGCAGCTCGTCGTGCCCGGCGCCGAGGATGCTGACGCAGAAGCGCCGCCCTTCGCCCAGCCGGCCGGCAAGGCTGGACGAGCGGTTGACGCACACGAGCAGCGCGGGGGGATCGGCGCTGAGCGAGGTGACGGAGGTCGCCGTCATGCCGACGGGCGGGCCGTCCTCGCCGCCGGTGCTGACGATGGTGGCCGTCGCGGCGAGCCGCCGCATGGCGTCGCGAAAGGCCTGGCGGAGATCCCCGGTCGCGTTGACGCTAACCATCGCTGCCGGAGTCGGTCCCCGTCGCGGCCTGGCGCGCCTCCATCCGCCGGATCGAGGCCGCGGCGGCGAGGAAGATGAGGCCGGCGACCGCGAAGAAGCAGGAGGTCACCACCAGCCCCCAGCGGATCGGGTCGGCGAGGCCGAGCGAACGGGCGATGTCGCTCGACACGCCGGTGAGCGGCGGGCCGAAGCCGTAGCCGAGCATGGTGAGCGCGACCGCGAAGATGCCGCCGAGCGCGCCGCGCATATGGACCGGCGCGAGCGTCATGTAGGTCGCGAAGACCGCGCCGTAATAGGTGTAGTTGAGGAAGTTGAAGGCGCCGAGACAGACCAGCACCACCGTCCAGTTCGGCGCCAGCATCGCGCCGATCGCGACCGGCGCGGCGAGCATCATCAACAGCCCCACCGCGCGGGGCCCCGAGTGGGTCGAGTTGCGGGCGAGCCGGTCGGCGACCAGCCCGCCCAGCAGCAGGCCGATCAGGCCCGTCGGGCCCTTGATCGCGCTGATCGCATAGCCGGCCTGCTCGACCGAAAGGCCGTGGACGCGGATCAGGAAGGGGGAGGAGAAGGCGCCGATTCCCGCCTGCGCGACGACCACGCAGACCGCGCCGAGCAGCAGCAGGAGCAGCGGCGGAATCTCGGCCAGCGTCTTCGCCGCCTCGCGGAACTTGTAGCGCTCGCGCGCGGCGGCCGGATCGACCGCGTCGAAGCGGCCGCGCACCGGATCGCGCACGGTGAGCAGGATGAGCAGCGCCATTAGCAGCCCGGGTCCGCCGGCGACGAAGAAGGCCGCCTTCCAGCCGTAATGCGCGGCGACCCAGCCGCCGACGCCGAAGGCGATCGAAAGGCCGATCGGCGTGCTCATGTAGAAGAGCGAGAGGGCGAAGCCGCGTCGCTCCTTCGGGAAATAGTCGGTGATCAGCGACATCGACGCCGGCGAGGCCCCCGCCTCGCTCGCGCCGACGCCGATGCGCGCGAGCGCGAGCGTCGTGAACGAGGTGGCGAGACCGCTGAGGAAGGTGAGCCCGCTCCAGATTGCGACCAGCGAGGCGAGCAGCCGCGTCCGCCGCACCCGATCGACGAGCAGGCCAAGCGGGATGCCGGCGAGCGAATAGGAGAGGGCGAAGGCGAGGCCGGTGAGCAGGCCGAGCTGGCTGTCGCTCAGGCCGAATTCGCGCTTGATCGGCTCGGCGAGGACCGAGATCAGCGTCCGGTCCACCGAGCTTAGCGTGTAGACCACGGCGAGCACGAAGACGACGTAATAGGAGTAACCGGAAATCCGTTCGTCGCGCGCGGCTTGCATCGTCGTCATCCGGCCCTCCAGGCTCCTGCGGCATGTTTTCGCGCGAACCTAGCGCGATTGCCAACGGATCATATCGCCCTCGCGCCAGAGCCGCGCTCTTTCGAGGAGGCGATAATCGCGCGCATCCCGGTCCCGCCGCCGCGACCGGACGGACGAAGCTCGGCAAGCTTCGCGCGGCGGGCCATGCGCCCGGCGAGGGGAGGACGAGATGCTGATGAAGGGCAAGACCGTGCTGGTGACGGGCACGGCGAGCGGAATCGGGCGCGAGACCGCGCTGGTCGCGGCGCGCGAGGGCGCGGCGCGTATCGCCTGCGTCGACGTTCACGCCGACAACAACCGCGCGACCGCCGACGAGCTGGCCGCGATGGGCGTCGAGACGCTCGCGCTCACCGTCGACCTTGGCGACGTGCCGCAGATCCGCGCCGCCTTCCGGGCCGTCGCCGAGGCGTGGGGGCGGCTCAACGCCTCGTGCCACATCGGCGGCTATTCCTGGCGGGGCGAGACGCTCGACGTCACCGAGGAGCTTTGGGACCAGGTGATGAACGTCAACCTGCGCGGCACCTTCTTCTGCTGCCAGGAGGCGCTTCGGATCATGTACCCGCAGGGCGGCGGCGCGATCGTGAACATGTCCGCCGACGCGGCCTTCTACCCGATCTACGGCTTCGCGTTGCAGGCGGCGGGCAAGGGCGGCATCGTCAACATGACGCGCACGCTGGCGCTGGAGGCGGCGCCGCGCGGCGTGCGGGTGAACGTCGTCTCGCCGGGCATCGTCCGCACCCAGAAGGCGGGGGCCGACAGGCCGTTCCAGCCGCCGCTGCGGCGCGACAAGGCGCCGCCCCCCGACGCCGCCGCGCGGCTCGCCGAAAAGACCGCGATCGGCCGCTACATGACGATGACGGAGGTCGCCGATACATTCGTCTTCCTCTGCTCCGACCGCGCCTCGGGCATCAACGGCGAGCTGGTTTTCGTGAACGGCGGCGGCTACCCGACGCTCGATTATTGAGGCCAAGCCCGCTTGGCGCTCCCGGCCCCCGTTGCTAGGAGCCGCCCATGGGCTCCATCCACATCGGGATCGGCGGCTGGGACTATGAGCCCTGGCGCGAGACTTTCTTTCCGCGCGGGCTCGCCAGGGCGAGGCAGCTCGATCATGTCGGGCAGCGCCTCACCGCGACCGAGGTGAACGCCACTTATTATCGCAGCCAGAAGCCGGAGACCTTCGCGCGCTGGGCGGCGGCGGTGCCGGCGGGGTTCCGCTTCGCGCTCAAGGCCTCGCGCTTCTGCACCAACCGCCGCGCGCTCGGCGAGGCGGGGGAGTCGGTCGCGCGCTTCTGCACGCAGGGGATCGCGGAACTGGGCGAGAAGCTCGGCCCGATCCTCTGGCAGCTCGCGCCGACCAAGCGCTACGACCCGGACGAGATCGCCGCCTTCCTCGCGCTGCTGCCCGCGCGGCAGGACGGGATCGCGCTGCGCCACGCGATCGAGCCGAGGCACGAGAGCTTCCGCGTTCCCGCGTTCGTCGCGCAGGCGCGCGCGGCCGGCGTCGCGATCGTCTGCGCGGACCACGACACCTATCCCCGGATCGCCGATCCGACCGCCGATTTCGTCTATGCGCGGCTCCAGCGCACCCGCGCCGGGATCGAGACTGGCTATCCGGCCGGGGAGCTGGACCGCTGGGCGGAGACGCTGAAGGCCTGGGCGCGGGGCGAGGCGCCGGCGGGCCTCGCTTATGCCGACGCGCCGCCGCCGCCCGCCGGGGGCCGCGACGTCTTCGCCTTCGTCATCTCGGGCGCCAAGGAGCGCAACCCGGCCGCGGCGATGGCATTGATCGAAAGGACCAGGACATGAGCGACTTTTCCGGCACGGCAGAGGCGGCGCGGCTGCTCGCCGCGCTTGGGGTCAGGGCACAGGCGGGCGACCTCGAATCCGTCTCGCCGATCGACGGGCAGCCGATCGGCCGCGTCGCGACCGCCTCGCCCGCCGAAATCGACGCCGCGATCGGCCGCGCGCATTCGGCCTTCCTCGCCTGGCGCAGCGTGCCGCCGCCGCGCCGGGGCGAGCTGGTCCGCCGCTTCGGCGAGGAGCTGCGCGCCTGCAAGGAGCCGCTCGGGCGGCTGGTCACGCTGGAGTGCGGCAAGATCCTCTCCGAGGGGCTGGGCGAGGTGCAGGAGATGGTCGACATCTGCGACTTCGCGGTCGGCCTCTCGCGCCAGCTCCACGGCCTCACCATCGCCTCCGAGCGGCGCGACCATCGGATGATGGAGACCTGGCACCCGCTGGGGCCGGTCGGCGTCATCTCCGCCTTCAACTTCCCGGTCGCGGTATGGGCCTGGAACGCCTGCCTCGCCTTCGTGTGCGGCGACAGCGTCGTCTGGAAGCCCTCGGAAAAGACGCCGCTCACGGCCGCCGCGGTCGCCGCCATTTTCGCGCGCGCGGCCGAGGGTTTCGGCGAGGTGCCGCCCGGGCTGCTCGAGGTCGTGCAGGGCGGCCGCGCGGCCGGCGAGGCGATCGCCGACAATCCCCGCCTGCCGCTCGTCTCGGCGACCGGGTCCACCCGCATGGGCCGCGCGCTCGCCCCGCGCGTCGCCGCGCGCTTCGGCCGCGCGCTGCTGGAGCTTGGCGGCAACAATGCGATGATCGTCGCGCCCTCGGCCGATCTCGCGCTCGCCGAGCGGGCGATCGCCTTCGCCGCGGTCGGCACCGCCGGGCAGCGCTGCACCAGCCTGCGCCGCCTGCTCGTTCACGAAGACGTGTACGAACGGCTCGTCGCGCGGCTGAAGGCGATCTGGCCGAGCTTCCGCATCGGCAATCCGCTGGAGAGCGGCACGCTCGTCGGCCCGCTGATCGACGAGGGCGCGGTCGCGGCGATGCAGGCGGCGCTGGAGCGGGCGCGCGCGCAGGGCGGCCGCATCCAGGGCGGCGAGCCGCTCGGCGGCTGCTACGTCCGCCCGGCCATCGCCGAAATGCCGGCGCAGGAGGGGATCGTGCTGGAGGAAACCTTCGCGCCCATCCTCTACGTCCTCAAATATCGCACGCTGGAGGAGGCGATCGCGCTCCAGAACGGCGTCGCCCAGGGCCTCGCCTCGTCGATCTTCACCACCGACCTGCGCGAGGCGGAGCGCTTCCTTTCCGCCGCCGGCTCGGACTGCGGCATCGCCAACGTCAATGTCGGCCCCTCCGGCGCGGAGATCGGCGGCGCCTTCGGCGGCGAGAAGGAGACCGGCGGCGGCCGCGAGGTCGGCTCCGATTCCTGGCGCGCCTATATGCGCCGGCAGACCAATGTCGTGAACTACGGCGCCGACCTGCCGCTGGCCCAGGGCGTCGATTTCAGTTTGCCGGAGTAGGGGCGAGGGCGCGGCCCCCAGGCGCCGACCCTTTCCCGTCGCGGGGCCCTATCGAAACGTCCCCAGCCGCACCCTGAGCAGCACCGGCTCTGGCCCGAAATTGAGGCCCCAGTCGATCTGGTCGCCGTTCCAGCGGCGGCGCATCGTCCAGCGGCCGTTCTCGAACGTGCCTTCCTCGACTGAGAGGAACTGCATCGACTCGCCCGGCGCGGCGTCGGCGAGCGCGAAGACGAGGCGGACGTGCGAACCGGCGACGAGGAACTCGTCCGGCCCGAGCTGCGCCGCGACGGCGCCGCCGACGGGGCGTTCGACGTCCGGATGCGGGCGCATCTCGATCCAGGTCCATTCGGGCTGGCCGAAGGACCACAGGCCGAAGCGCGCGGTGATCCGCCAACGGCCCATGACGGTGGACTGGTCGGCCCCGTCCGCGCCCCTGGCGACGCCCCAGGTCGGATGCTCGAAGGCGATCCGCGCCCATTCGCGCGCGATCGGCGCGAACAGGCGGTAGGACGCGGCGAAGGCCTCCAGCGTCGCCTCGTCGAGCCGGTCGGCGCCGAGCGGGTAGTTGGAATAGCCGGTCCCATCCATGCCGAAGGGGGAAAAGCCGATCGCGCCCCGCCCGATCGCGGCCCAGAAGAAGCGGGCATAGTCGGCCGAATTGCCGGTCTCCGGCACGAACAGCGGATTGTCGCTTCGCGCATAGCGGTCGAGATAGGCGGCATAGGCCGCCGGATCGCGCGTGTAGATGTCGGGCGCGACGAAATCGACATGCGGCGCGGCGGCGCGCCAGACGTCGATCACCGGCCAGTCCGGCCCGCCGCTCGCCGTGCCCTCGGGCGGCGCCGGGTTGAACGGGTCGCTGAGCGCGGCGTTGCAGTAGAAGGGGAGGGGCAACACCGCCTTGCCCGCCGTGGCGATCGCATCGACGTAACGGGCGATCGCCCAGGCGCTGAAGGCCTGCTCGGCGCGCGCGCCGAAGACCGCCTGCCAGCTTCCCGGCCGCGCCCCGAGGCGGCGGGCGAGATCGGTGGGCACGCCGGCGGCGAAGGCCCGCTCGGCGGCGGGCGAGCGGTCGCGCGGTTCCTCGTAGCTGCCGGTTTCGTTCTCGATCTGCACCATGACGACGGTGTGGTCGGGATCGATCTCGCGCAGGCGCCGCATCAGCGCGACGAAGGCGCGCCGGTCCGCCGCCAGCGTCTGCTCGCCGAACGGGGAGAGCACGGCGCGGGCGCGGCCGTCGCGGCCGATCATGCGCGGGAAGCGCCGCGTGTCGCGCTTCACCCATTCGGGCGCGTAGGAGAGGCCGGTATTCTTCCACGTCGCGAACCAGAGCAGGATGAGCCGCACCCGGTTCTCGCGCGCCTCGGCGACGAGCGTGTCGAGGAAGGAGAAGTCGAAGCGCCCTTCCTCCGGCTCGATCTGCTCCCAGGCGATCGGCATCTCCAGCGTGTTGGCGTTAAGCCGCCGGATCGTCGGCCACACCGAAGGCAGTATCGCCGGATAGTTGCTCGAATTGTTCGCCTGCGCGCCGAGGATCAGGAAGGGCGCGCCATCGACGAAGAGCGCGTGGCGGCCGTTGGCCGAGACGATGCGCGGAATTTCCGCCGCCGCCTGCGCCGGCATGGCGAGCGCGGCCAGCCCAAGCAGGAACGCAAGCATCCTTGCCGGAAATCCGCCCATCCGCTTCCCCTCGCACGCCTTCGCGGGCGGCCACTCTCCCGCAGCGCGCGCGGCCGCGCAATCCCCTCCGATCCGGGGCGGCTTGAGCGATTTGTTAACCGGACACCGTTACAGACGCGAAATCTCGGGGGAGATGAGAGTGGGTTATTCGCGCAAGATCGGGCCGCCGATCGTATCGGCTGCGGTTGCGACGCTCGTCCTCACCAATTTCGCGACGATGGTCATCGTCAAGAACGGCGCCGGCTCGCAGCTCGACACCTTTGCGAAAATCTGGCCGATCCTGCTGACCTCCGCGGTCGCGGTCATTCTTGTCATGTCCTTCCTCTACCGCTCGCTGGTCGAGCTGGTGGAGGAACTGGAGACGCGGCAGAAGGCGATCCAGCACCAGGCGCTGCACGACCGGCTGACCGGCCTTGCCAACCGCGCGCTGCTGGAGGACCGGCTCGAACAGGCGCTCAATCGCTATCGCCGCACCGGCGAGCAGGTGGCGCTGCTGATGCTCGACCTCGACCGCTTCAAGCAGGTCAACGACACGCTCGGCCACAATGCCGGCGACCTGCTCGTCGCCCAGGTCGCCGACCGGCTCAAGAAGCTCGGGCGCGAGACCGACACGGTGGCGCGGATCGGCGGCGACGAGTTCGCCATCGTCCAGGTCGGGCCGAAGGGTGAGGCGGACGTGCGCCGCCTGTGCGAGCGCATCATCGCGGTGATCCGCGAGCCCTATATGATCGGCGACCGCGAGGCGCGCGTCGGAGTCTCGATCGGCGCCGTCTTCGCCAGCCACGAGATCCAGGACGCCACCGAGCTGCTGCGCAAGGCGGACATCACAATGTATCGCGCCAAGGCGGCGGGCCGCGACTGCTTCCGCATCTTCACCGAGGCGATGGACGCCGACGTGCAGCGCCGCGACCGGATCGAGAACGCGCTGCGCGCCGAGCTGAACGAGGCGACCGGCGCGCTCCGCCTCTACTACCAGCCGGTGATCGGCCCCGGCGGCCGGGTGGTCGGGCTGGAAGGGCTGCTGCGCTGGACCCATCCGACGCTGGGCGAGCTCGCGCCGGCCGAGATCGTGCCGATCGCGGAGGAATGCGGGCTGATCGACGAGCTGGGCCTCGTCACCTTCCGCGACGCCTGCCGGATGGCGCGGCGCTGGCCGGAACTGACCATCGGCGTCAACGTCTCCCCGATCCAGTTCCGCAACCCGGCCTTCCCGGCGATGCTCCGCGCGATCGTCGCCGCCGAGGGCGTCGAGCCGCGGCAGATCGACCTCGAGATCACCGAGAAGCTGTTCCTCGAGCATGGCGCGCTGTGCACCCGCGCGATCGAGGAGCTGCGCGGCGACGGATTCCGCGTCGCGCTCGACGATTTCGGCACGGGCTATTCGTCGCTCTCGTGCCTGCGCCGCTTCCCGGTCGACAAGATCAAGCTCGACCGCTCCTTCATCGACGTCGCCGAGCGCGACCAGAGCGTCGCGATCATCCGCGCCGCCGTGACGCTCGGCCATGCGATGAACCTCGCCGTCGTCGCCGAGGGCATCTCGACCGCCGAGGAGGAGCAGATCGCGATCGAAGCCGGCTGCGACGCGCTCCAGGGCCATCTCTACGCCCCCGCCATGACCGCGGACCAGGTCGGCCCCTTCCTCGCCCAGCGCGCCGCCCTCGCGGCGTAAGGGGCGGAGGCCTACAGCCTCGCGATCACCGCCCGCGCGGGCGGCGTGGCCGGCAATTAGCGAAGCGTCTCGCCGAACAGGTGGAAGAGTTCGCGCCAGTGGCGCTCGGCGGCTTCGGCGTCATAGACAGGGAAGTCGGTCTGGGTCCAGCCGTGGGCGGCGCCGGGGTAGAGTTCGGACCTGTACGCGACGCCGGCGGCGTCGAGCGCGGCCTCGAGCCGTTCGGCCATTTCCGGCGGATAGCTCGAATCATTGTCCGCCGCGCCGATATAGACGCGCGCCCCGATCCGCGGCGCGAGCAGGTGCGGGCTCAGCTCCGAATCGGTGGCGAGGTTGCCGCCGTGGAAGCTCGCCGCCGCCGCGATCCGGTCGGGATGCAGGCCCGCCGCGGTGAGCGCGATGCCGCCGCCCATGCAGTAGCCGACGACGCCGATCTTGCGCCCCGCGATGTCGGCGCGGCTGTCCAGGCAGGCGATGAAGGCCTCGGTGTCCGCGCCCCCGGCGCGGCGGTTGTCGGTCGAGGCGAAGAAGTCCTTCAGTTGCTCGCGGATGTTGCCGGCGGCGAAGATCGCCTTCGGGTCCATCGGCGGGTACGGGCCGACCCGATAGAAGAGATCGGCCAGCAGCACGACATAGCCGCCGTCGGCGAGCCGCTGCGCGTGCTCGAGCAGCGCGGGGCGGATGCCGAGGCCGTCCATGTAGAGGATGACACCCGGCCAGGGCCCCTCGCCGCTGTCCGGGGTGAACACGAAGGCGCGGCAATCGCCGTCGGCGGTGTGGATGGAGATCTGTTCCTGCGGCATGGATCCGATCTGGGATGCGCCCGACCGCCCCGCAAGAGGGGGCGACGGGCCGGCCCTTCCGCGCCGCTGCGGGGAGGGAGAAAACGCTCCGCCCCCGTCACGACCCGGCTTGCCGGCGCGGCGCTTTCACGCGACAAGGCGGCGGGACGGGACCGGGGAGGAAGGCATGGCGGCCGACGCTGAGACGCACGCGGCGGAGCCGGTCGCGGCCCCGGCCCGCGCCCAGCCGGCCGCCGACCGCATCGAGGCGCTCGACTTCGTGCGCGGCGTCGCGCTGTTCGGCATCCTCTACATGAACATCGTCCTGTTCGGCCTGCCCTACGCCTATTCCAACCCGGCCAATGCCGGCGGCGCGGAGGGCGCGAACCTGTGGGTCTGGGCGTTCGGCGAGATCTTCGTCGAGGGTACGCAGCGCGGGCTCTTCTCGCTGCTGTTCGGGGCGAGCGCGATCCTGCTCACCTCGCGGCTGGAGGCGGCGGGGCGGCGCGACGCCGCCGACATCTACCTGCGGCGCAGCCTCTGGCTGATCGTCTTCGGCATGATCGACGGCTATCTGCTGCTCTGGCAGGGGGACATATTGTTCCTCTACGGCGTCGCCGCGCTCGCGCTCTACGCCTTCCGCAACATGGCGCCCCGCCGGCTGATCGCCTGCGGCGTCGCCGGCCTGCTCGTCGCCTGCGCCTGGAACGCGCACGAGACGTGGGACTTCCTCAAGAAGCACGACGCCTATGTCGAGGCGAGCGCGGCGCAGCAGGCGGGGCGCGAGCTGACCCAGTCCGAGCAGCAGGCGCTGTCCGCCTGGGGCGAGGCGGCGGCGGAGTATGAGGCGACGCCGCAGGACGCGGCCGCGGCGGCGGAGGCGCTGCGGCGGCCCTACCCGGAACTGGTCGCCCAGACCGCGCCGCAGATCGCCTATGCCGAGAGCTGGGGCACCTACCGCTATTTCTTCGACGTGTTCGGCATGATGCTGATCGGCATGGCGCTGTTCCGGCTCGGCGTGCTGACGATGAAGTGCCGCACGCGCGTCTATCTCGCGATGATGGGGGCGGGCTATGTCGTCGGGCTTGCCGTCAACGCCGCCGAGACGCGCTGGGTGATGGACCACGGCTTTTCCGCCGTCGCCTTCGCGCAAGCGCACGTGACCTACGATGTCGGGCGGCTGGCGACGACGCTGGGCCATCTCGGCGCGCTGCTGCTGTTCGTCCGCTCCGGTCTGTTCGGCTGGCTGCGCCGCGCCGTCGCCGCCTTCGGGCGGATGGCGGTCACCAACTATCTCGGCCAGTCGCTGCTGGGGGCGGTGATCTTCATCGGCTTCGGCCTGTTCAACCAGCTCGAGCGCCACCAGCTCTACTACGTCTTCGCCGCGATCTGCGCCAGCCAGCTCGCGTTCAGTGTGGCGTGGCTGCGCCTCTTCCGCTTCGGCCCGGTCGAATGGCTGTGGCGCTCCCTCACCTGCCTTCACCGTCCGCCGATGCGGCGGGGGTAGAAGGCGGGCGGCTCCCGGCCCGAAGCGCCGCGCGCCGGCTTGCCCCGGCGGGCGGCGGCTGCTAGGAAGGTTTCATATCAAAACCAATTTACCGGGGAGACCTTCATGCAGCTTTACGGATCGTCGTTCTCGCCCTTCGTCCGCAAGGTGCTCGCCTTCGCGGCGGAGAAGGGGATCAAGCTTCATGTCTCGGCGGTGCGGCCGGGCGATCCCGATCCGGCGTTTCGCGCCTGCAGCCCGTTCGGCAAGATACCCCGGCTTTCGCGACGGCGATTTCGAGCTCGCCGATTCGAGCGCGATCGTCGCCTATCTCGACGCGACGAAGCCCGAGCCGAACCTGATCCCGGCCGAGCCGCGCGCGCGGGCGCGGACGATCTGGTACGACGAGTTCGCCGATACGATCCTCACCGCCTGCGCCGGCAAGATGTTCTTCAACCGCATCGTCGCGCCGCTCTTCTTCGGCGGCCCGGCGACGAGGCGGTCGCGGCGGCCGCCGAGAAGGACGAGCTGCCGCCGATCCTCGATCACCTGGAAAGCGTCGCGCCCGAATCGGGCTTCCTCGTCGAGGACCGGCTGACGCTCGCCGACATCGCGGTCGCCAGCCCGTTCGTGAATCTCGGCCATCTTGGCGTCGCGCCCGATCCGGCGCGCCATCCGAAGCTTGCCGCCTATGTCGGGCGGATCCTCGCGCGGCCCAGCTTCGCGCCCTGGATCGAGAAGGAGAAGGCGCAGCTCGCTCAGGCCCGCCCGGCGGCCTGACGGGGCGTCTGGCGCGCCGGCGGCTTTCCCTCTATGGGCCACGGCAAGCGCCAGCGTTTCCGAAGGGGTCATGTTCCGAAAGCTCTACGAATGGATGCTGCGCATGGCGGGGCATCGCCACGCGCTGTGGATCATGGCGGCGGTGTCCTTCGCCGAATCCAGCTTCTTTCCGATCCCGCCCGACGTGATGGTCGTGCCGATGACGATCGCCCGGCGCGAGCGCGCCTTCCTGATCGCCACGGTCTGCACCGTCGCGTCGGTCCTGGGCGGCGCCTTCGGCTACGCGATCGGCCACTATCTCTACGACAGCGTCGGCCAGTGGCTGATCCAGCTCTACGGCATGGAAGGCGGGATCGAGTCCTTCCGCCAGCGCTTCGCCGAATATGGCGCGTGGATCGTGCTGCTGAAGGGGCTCACCCCGATACCGTTCAAACTGGTGACGATCGCGAGCGGCTTTTCCGGCCTCAACTTCGCGGTGTTCATGCTCTGCGCCTTCGTGACGCGGGGCGCGCGCTTCTACCTGATCGCCTGGCTGCTCAAGCGCTACGGCGCGCCGATCCAGGCCTTCATCGAGAAGCGCCTCGCGCTGGTCAGCTGGTCGTTCCTGATCATCCTGATCGGCGGCTTCTTCGTGGTGATGTACATCTGATCCGCGCGTGACCAACGCGCGCGTTTCGGCGGCGCGCGCTTCGTGCTAGGATGGCGGCCTTGTTCGGGGGGGGGTGTTCCCATGGCCGACGTCGTCATCTGCTACGCGAGCGACAACCAGGCCAGCGCGCGCCAGCTTGCCGAGGCGATCGGCCGCGAGGGCTGGACAGTCTGGCACGATCAGCCATCCGGCGCCGAGGGGGCCGGCGCCGTCGCGGCGCAGGTCGCGGCCGCGAAGGCCGCCGTCGTCATCTGGTCGGCGAGCGCGGCTGCCTCGCCCTTCGTGCTGGCCGACGCCAGCGTCGCGCGGGGGCTTGGCCGGCTCGTCCAGGCCGGCGCGGACGACACGCCGCCGCCGGCGCCGTTCGAGGCGGGCGACGTCGTCTCGATTTCGACCTGGCTCGGCGATGCCGCCCATCCCGGCTGGCAGCGCCTGCGCGCCGCGATCACGTCGCTCGCCGGGCCGCCGCCGGGAGGGGAGCGGACCGTGTTCGCACCGGGCGGCGCGCCGCCCGCGGCGCCGCCCGAACCGACGCCGGCGCCGACCCCCGCGGCCGGGGACGAAAAGACCGTGATCATGTCGGCGCCGCTGCCGCCCGCGCCGCCGCCGGCGGAGCCGGTCGCCGCCGCGCCGCCACCGCCGCCGCCCCCTCCGCCGCCTCCTTCTCCGCCGCCGCCAGCGCCGGAGCCGGCGGTCGCGGCCGCCGCGCCGGCGACGGGCGGGAAGGGACGCGGCGGCCTCGTCGCCCTGCTCGCGATCCTGCTCTTGCTGATCGTCGGCGGCGCCTGGGCCTGGATGCAATACGGGCCCGAGCTGCTCGCCCGCATGGGCGTGGGCGGCGGCTCCGCCGAGGCGTCGGCGACGACCAACCTCGCCGAGCCGCCGCCAGTGCCGCGCCAGCAGCCGCAGCAGCCGCAGGAGGCGCAGCAGCAGCCACCGCCGCCGCTGCTCGACGAGACGCCCCCGGCGGGCGGGAGCGGACAGGCCTCGGTCGGCATGTCGATCGCGCCGGCTGCGGGCGGCAAGCCCGCCGTCCCGGCCGTGGCCGATACCGCGCTCGCCGATGCGGGCGCGCCGGCCGCCGCCGCGAGCGGGGGGGCGAGCCGGCCGGCCGCGCCGAGCGCGCGGCGCGAGCGGCCGCGCCCGCCGCGTGTGCGCTATCGCAATTCGGAGGTCATGCGGCAGTTCTGCGAAGGCGCGGGGCAGGGGACGCGCGAGTGCCGCATCTTCCGCGCGAACGACCGGCGCCGCTGACGCGCTTCGGCCGCGCCGGGCGATGACGGCGCGCGCGCCCGGCCTGCTCCGCCCGCGCGGGCCGGACGCCGGCGAGGCGCGGGTCGAGACGGTCGAGCTGTTCTACGACCTCGTCTTCGTCTTCGCGATCACGCAGCTCTCGCACCGGCTGACCCACCATCCGACGCTCGAGGGCGCGCTCGAGACCGGGCTGCTCTTCGTCGCCTTGTGGTGGAGCTGGGTCTATACCGCCTGGGCGACCAACTGGCTCGACCCCAACCGCACGCGGGTCCGCTTCCTGATCTTCGCGCTGATGGCGGGCGGGCTCGTCGTCTCGATGTCGATCCCCGAAGCCTTCGCCGAGCGGGCGGCGCCGTTCGCGATCGCCTATGTCGGGATCGAGGTGACGCGGAGCCTCTTCACCGCGCTGGCGCTGCGGCGGCACGACCGGGCCAATTGCGTCAACTTCGTCCGCATCCTCGTCTGGCAGGTCGGCTGCGGGGCCTTCTGGATCGCCGGCGCGTTCGCCGAGGAGTCGCGGCTCGCGCTGTGGGCGGCGGGGCTGGCGCTCTGGTCGCTCGCCCCGGTCCTTTATTTTTGGGTGCCGGGGCTCGGCGCCTCGCGCGCCTCGGTGTGGAACGTCGACGCGCACCATCTCGCCGAGCGCTGCGGCTTGTTCATCATCATCGCGCTCGGCGAATCGGTGCTGGCGACCGGGGCGACCTTCGCCGAGGTCGAATGGACCGCGCCGGCGGCGATCGCGGTGCCCGGCGCCTTCGCCGGGACGGTCGCGCTATGGTGGGTCTATTTCAACATCGGCGCGGAGCACGCCGCGCACATCTTCGCGGCGAGCGCTGAGCGCGGGCGCGTCGCGCGGCTCGCCTACACCTATCTGCACATCCCGATCGTCGGCGGATCGTGATCGCCGCGGCCGGGGTCCAGCTCACCATAACGGCGGGCGGCGCATCGACGCCGGCGGCCGCCTGGTGGACGATGGGCCTGGGGCCGCTGCTGTTCCTCACGGGAGTCGCCGCCTTCAAGCGCGCGGCCCGGGGCCCGGCGCTGGCCGACGTCGCACCTCGCCGGACTCGCGGCGCTGGCGCTGCTCATGCTCGCCGGGCGGGGCCTGCCCGCCGACCTGTTCGCGCTCGCGGCGGGCGCGGTGCTGGTGCTCGTCGCGCTGTGGGAGACCTGGCCCCGGGAAAGCGGGGCGGCCTAGCGGGCGGGCCCGCGAGCGCGCCCAAGCGCATGGGCGATGCAACCGGCGGTTGCGCTTTTTTGAGTTTCGCCCCGAGGGTGGAGCCGATAGAGACCGCGCGCCATGAACATCGACCTCATCCCCGTGGGCGACGATCCGCCCGAGAGCCTCAATGTCGTCATCGAAGTGCCCGTCGGCGGCGAGCCGGTGAAATACGAGTTCGACAAGAAGTCGGGCGCGCTGTTCGTCGATCGCATCCTCCACACGCCGATGCGCTATCCGGCCAATTATGGCTTCATCCCGCATACCCTTTCGCCCGACGGCGATCCGCTCGACGCGCTGGTGATCGCGCGCTCGCCCTTCGTGCCCGGCTGCGTGGTGCGCGTGCGCCCGATCGGCGTGCTCCATCTGGAGGACGAGCATGGCGGCGACGAAAAGCTGGTGTGCGTGCCGGTGGACACGACCTTCCCTTATTATTCGGATGTCGGGGAGCGGCAGGACCTGCCTTCGATCGTGCTCCAGCAGATCGAGCACTTCTTCAAGCATTACAAGGACCTGGAAGAAGAGAAATGGGTCCGCATCGGCCGCTGGGGCGACGCCGCCGAGGCGCGGCGGATCGTTCTGGAGGCGATCGAGCGTGCGAAGGAGGCGGCGACCGCGGCCTGAGGGGACTGGGATTGCTGCGCGCTCGGCGGGAGGATTTTCGGGGCCGCCCGGGAACCCGGGGGCGCGCGGCGGCGTCCGAGGGGCGTGACGGGCTTTCCTACCTTCGGCGAATCGCCTAGGCGGGCCGCGTGATGCAACGGGGCGGGACGCAGCGCTGGACGGCCTTGCTGGCGGTGATGCTCGCGCTGCTGCTGCGCGGGGCGATCCCGGTCGGCTACATGATCGGGGCCGACGCCTCCGGCGCGCTGACGATCGAGCTGTGCTCCGGCCGCACCATGGCGATGCCGATGCGGCACGGCGACCAGCCGGACCGCCCGCGCGAGATGCCGTGCCCCTATGGGGTGCTCGGCGCGCCGGCGATGCCGTCGCTGCCGCCCGTCGTCGCCCAGCCGCGCGTCGCGCTCCAGCCGATGGCGGATGCGCCGCGCGCGCCGGCGCTCTTGCGGCCGCAGGCCGCCGCGCCGCCGCCGCCCGCGACGGGGCCGCCCTCCGCCTGATGTCGTTGCCGCCGGCCACCGAAGGGCCGGCGAGGGGCCGCGCATCCCGCGCGGCCGCGTGACCATCAGGAACGGAGACAAGAAATGCGTGCATTGTTGCGCGCGGGCGCCGCCATGGGCGCGCTCGCGCTCGCCGGCCTGTCCGGCGCCGCCGCCGCGCACGACGCGGCGGCCGACCGGGCGATCGTCGTCACCGGCGCGAGGATCGACGACGGCGAGGCCGAAATCGCCGCCCGCCCCGGCGGCGCCGACCTCGTTCGGGCGGAGGATTATGCGGAGAGGCTGGCCGTGTCGCTGCGCGACGCGCTCGCCTTTTCGCCCGGCGTCTATGCCCAGCCGCGCTTCGGGCAGGAGGTGCGCCTTTCGATCCGCGGCTCGGGGATCGGGCGCGCCTTCCACATGCGCGGGCTGACGCTGTTGCAGGATGGCGTGCCGATCAACCTCGCCGACGACAATGGCGATTTCCAGGAGCTGGACCCGACCATCCTGCGGCATATCGAGATCTATCGCGGCGCGAGCGGGCTGTGGCTCGGAAGCTCGACCCTGGGCGGCGCGGTCAACGACGTGACGCCGACCGGGCGCGACGCGCCGGGCCTGAGCGCGCGGCTCGACGGCGGCAGCTTCGGCACTGCGCGCGCCCTTGCCGCCTATGGTTATGCGGACGAGGCCGGTGACATGTGGCTGGCGCTGAACGGCGACAGGTCAGCGGGCGAGCGCGACCATCAGCGCCGCCGCGCGCTGCGCTTCAACGGCAATGTCGGGCTGCGGCTCGGCGCGAATGTCGAGACGCGCTTTTTCGCCAGCGCGCAGGCGCTGCGGCAGGAGCTGCCGGGGGCGCTCAATCTGGACGACGCGCTCCGGCGGCCGCGCAAGGGCAATTTCGCCGGCGACCAGCAGCGCAACATCGACTCGCTGCGGCTGCAGAACCGCACGCGGATCGCGCTGGGGGCGCTCGCGCTCGAATTCGGCGGCTTCGCCAATCTCAAGGAGCTTTATCACCCGATCTACCAGGTGGTGGACCAGAGCTCGACCGACTGGGGGCTGTTCGCGCGGCTGCGCTTCGGGGAGGGGCCGTTCGCGCTGGCCTTGGGTACGACGGCGCGCTTCGGGACGATGGCGTCGCGGCGCTACGTCAATGCGGACGGGGCGCGCGGGGCGCTCACCTTCGACGCCGACCTTTCGGCGGAGACCATCGACCTTTACGGCGAGGGGCGGGCGCGGCTGGGCGCGCTCAGCCTGATCGCGGGGGGCGTCTATACGCATGGCGCGCGGCGGCAGGCGCAGCGCTTCCCGACGGCGGCGGTCGGGCGCTTTGCCGACGACCAGTTCTCGCCGCGATTCGGGCTGATCTGGGATGCGGGCGAGGGCGTGCAGCTCTATGCGAACCTCAGCCGCTCGCACGAGCTGCCCACCTTCGTCGAGCTGGCGCAGGTCCCGAGCTTCGTGCCGCTCGCCAGCCAGCGCGCCTGGACGGCGGAGGCGGGCGCGCGCGGCCGCGTCGGCATCGCGCGCTTCGACGTCAGCCTCTATCGCGCGGCGCTGAAGGGCGAGCTGCTCCAGTTCGATGTCGGGCCGGACGTGCCGGCGGCGACGTTCAACGCCCGGCGCACGCGCCACCAGGGGATCGAGGCGGCGCTGGAGCTGGACCTCGCGCGCTGGACGCGGCTGCGGCAGGCGTGGCAGCTCAACGACTTCCGCTTCGTGCGCGACGCGCAATATGGCGGCAACCGCCTGCCCGTGGCGCCGCGCCAGCTCTATCGCGCCGAGCTGCGGCTGGGCGGCGAGGCCTGGAACGTGACGCCCGCGCTCGAATGGGTGCCGACGGGGGCGTGGGCGGATTATGCCAATACGATCAAGGTCGGCGGCTATGCGACGCTGGGGCTGGGCGCGACGGTGACGGCGCGGCCGGGGCTGACGCTGTTCCTCGACGCGCGCAACCTCGCTGGCGCGCGCGCGGTGGGCGACATTTCCGCCGCCGTGCGGGCAAATGCCGGCTCGGCGATCTTCTACCCGATCGAGGGGCGGGCGGTCTATGCGGGGGTGCGGGCGACGATGTAAGCGCGAACCAAATGGGTGAAAATAGCTTGACAGCGTCGCGCTAATATGGCACAGGCGCGCAAGCTCGAAAAGTGTAAGCGATTCGGGGCGGCGGCGCTGAAGGCAAGCGTCGTCGCCCTTTTTGCTGGCGCGGTCCCGCCCTTTTCGCGCGGAGACGCGGAGGTGCGAAGGGCCGGGAAAGGGCGGCGCCGGCAGCGGTTGAGCGGCGCGGCGCGGGCGGCAAACGGCCGCTTCAAGTCACGAGGGCAGGGACGATGGGCGAACAACCGGGCGGCGATCGGCCGGGCGGGCGGGAGACATGGCGCCGCCGAAGCGGGTGCGCCTGTGCTGGACGAAGCGGCGCAAGCGGCAATTCCTGACGCGGCTCGCCGAGACCTACGACATGGGCGCGGCGCGCGCGGCGGTGACCGGGCTTGGCCAGGCACGCGGATGGAAGGTCGTCACGCTGGTGGCGCTGCGCTGCCGGATCGCGAGCGAAGGCAGGCGGCGCTGGATCGCGCGGACCGACTATCGCGCGCGGATGCTCGCGTCCTGATCAGTTCGGGCGTGGCGCGACCGAGGCCTCGAACTGGTCGCGGAAATTGGCGCGCGCGTCCTCGATCTCCTCGTTCGCCGCCTGCTCCGCATCGGCCGGGCGGGAGCCGAAGGAACGCTCGCGCTGCATGATCGCGGCGCGATAGGCGGCCTCTTCGGTTCGGCACTGCTCCGCATAGGCGGCGGTGAAGGCGTCCATCGTCATGCGGCTGTCGATGCTGCGCTGCATGAAGTTGCGCAGGCAATTGTTGAAGGCCTCGCGGCTCGCGCGGGTCGTATCGGACTGCATGTCCACGCCAGCGAGCGCGAACGCCAGAACGACCGAGATCATCTCACCTCTCCCCTGTTCGATGATGGAAAGGAGATTGCGGCATGGGGGCCGAAAAGGGAAGCGCGTTCTTGCTGAAGATCGGCGACGGCGGCAGCCCGCCGGCCTATGCGACCGTCAGGGGCATGCGCACCACGCAGATGTCGATCAACGGCGAGGCGGTGAACGTCACCAGCAAGGAGAGCGGCGGCTGGCGCGAGCTGCTCTCCGGCGCGGGCGTGCGCTCGGTGTCGGTCGCGGCGAGCGGCATCTTCACCGGATCGGCGGCCGAGGCGCGGATCAGGGCGAACGCGCTCGCCGGCACGCTCGACGACTATGAGCTGTCGTTCGAGAGCGGCGAGCGGCTGCGCGGGCGCTTCCTGGTGACGCGGCTCGACTATGCCGGCGACTATAATGGCGAGCGCACCTATGCGCTGAGCCTCGAAAGCTCCGGCGAGGTGGCGGCGGCATGAGCGGCGCGGCGAACCCGATGCGCGGCGAGGCGCGCCTTTCGATCGGCGGCGAGATGGTGCTGCTGCGCCCGACCTTCGCCGCCCTGGTGGCGGCGGAGGAGGCGCTGGGGCCGCTGCTCGCGTTGGTCGAGCGGGCGGCCGAGGGGCGGCTGACGCTGAGCGAGATCGCGCGGCTCGTGTGGCACTGCATCGCCGAGCCGAGGCCGGAGCTGACCGTCGAGAAGGTCGGCGAGGCGCTGACCGAGATGGGCCTGACGAAGGCCGCGCCGATCCTGAAAACCCTGCTCCGGCAGATCCTGCACGGCGAAACGCGCTTCCGTCTGTCGCGGCTACTGCGCGGGCGACGCAAGCCCGCGCTTCGCGCTGCCCTTCATCGTGCCGGGGCAGGCCGAGAAGGAGCAGTTCCACAACGAGGCCCTGCTGCGGCTCGACGGCCTCGTCCACGCCGCGGTGGAAGGCGCGCCCGTTTCCGCGCCGCCGGCCGATCCGGCGGAGGGCCAGTGCTGGATCGTCAGCCCCGGCGCGACCGGCGACTGGGCCGGCCGGGACGATCAGCTCGCCATTTATAGCGGCGGCGGCTGGCGATTCGTGGCGCCCGTTCCCGGCATGGCGGTGTGGGACAAGGCCGCGGGCCTTGCGCGGCGCTGGACCGGAGCGGCCTGGAACGACGGCGCGATCGCCGCCAGCGCGCTGGTGATCGAGGGCCGCCAAGTCGTCGGGCCGCGCCAGCCGGAAGTGGCAAGTTCTTCGGGCGGAACGACAATCGACGCGGAGGCAAGGGCCGCCATCGACGTGATCATTGCGACATTAGAGTCACACGGGCTGACGGAATGAAAATGTTTCGGAACCCGATGAAACCCGCCCGCTGTTTCCTCGTTACGTGCCAGGACCGGTTAGCCGCCGTTCATCTTGTCGTTCGACTGCGGCTTTTCGGCAACAGGTGAGGGGCGACCGGCGCTTGCGCGCAATGTCCGCTTACCGTAAGGAGTTCACGTCGTTCCCGGTAGGGACGCTGTAGAAAGGGGAAGATTTATGCGGAAGCTCGCCATTGCCGTGGCGCTGTCGTCCACCATGCTCGCGAGTCCGGCGTTAGCGCGCAACGGCGCCTGGTATGTCGGCGGCGATCTCGGTGGCATGATCGTCGAGGATGTCGATTTCGATTACGGGTTGACCCCGGTGATCTCCAGTGCGCCCGATGCGCAGCTGCGGGTGAACCACGACTACGGAATCGACGGCGGACTCTATGTCGGTTACGACTTGGGGGCCTTCCGGCTTGAGGCCGAGGTGTCCTACAAGCGCGCTCGCGTCGATGACCTTGAGACCGCAGTGCCGTTGCCCGGCCAGGGCCAGATTACCGCGGGCGGTTTTGCCAGCCCGGCTGGCGGCGGTCGCACGACCGCGCTCAGCTTCATGGTCAACGGCCTGCTCGACTTCGGCGACGAAGACGGGCTGAGCGGTTTCGTCGGCGGCGGCGTGGGTGTGGCTCGCGTCAGCTACGACAACATCCGGGCCTTCTCGAATGTCAGCCCAGCGATCGACGATTCCGACACGCGCTTCGCGTGGCAGATCATCGCCGGCGTTCGTCAGGCGGTCAGCTCGAACATCGACGTGACGCTGAAGTATCGCTTCTTCAACGTCGACAACATCCGGACGGTGGACTTCCGCGGCTTCGAGGGCGAATCGCGGTTCCGGTCGCACAGCCTGCTCGGCGGCATCACCTACAACTTCGGCGCTCCGCCGCCGCCTCCGCCGCCTCCGCCTCCGCCTCCGCCGCCTCCGCCTCCGCCTCCGCCTCCGCCTCCGCCTCCGCCGCCGCCGCCGGTGACGCCGGGTCCGTTCATCGTCTTCTTCGATTGGGACAAGGCGGACATCACCCCGCAGGCCGCGGCGATCCTGGACAATGCGGCTGCCGCCTACCAGCAGTCGGGCCAGGCGCATGTCGTTCTCGCCGGTCACGCCGACCGGTCGGGCTCGGCGAGCTACAACGTCGGTCTCTCGCAGCGTCGTGCCGACGCGGTGAAGGACTATCTCGCCGGTCGCGGTGTGCCGGAGAGCGCGATGTCGACCGAGGCGTACGGCGAGAGCCGGCCGCTGGTCGAGACCGCCGACGGTGTCCGCGAGCCGCAGAACCGGCGCGTGGAGATCACCTTCGGCCCCGGCTCCGGCTGGTAAGAAGGTCTTCGCCGCCACCGGCGATGAAGCGATCCGAATTGGGGGTCGGCCTGCGGGCCGGCCCCTTTTTCGTGGGTCGGGCGCGTCGCGGGGGAAAAGCCGGACCGTGCGCGAGGAAGCCGGGCCCCGGATCAAGCCCCGGGCGAGCCTTGCGCGAAAGACACGGCGCCGGTCCCTTCACCTGCGAGAGGGAGGGGGACCGGACAGGGTGAAGGCGCCGCGCGGCGGGCGCGCAAAATTGACCGGGCCGACGGTTTCCCCCTTGCCCCGAATCGCGCTAAGCCGGCCGCGACCTATTGCAGCCAGGGGTTTTGAATGCGCATCGCAATGATCGGCACCGGCTATGTCGGGCTGGTGTCCGGCGCGTGCTTCTCCGATTTCGGCCACGACGTCGTCTGCGTCGACAAGGACGAGGACAAGATCGACGCGCTGCGGCGCGGCGTGATCCCGATCTTCGAGCCGGGGCTCGACGACCTCGTCGCGCGCAACGTGCGCGCCGGCCGGCTCTCCTTCACCACGAACCTGGCCGAAGGCGTGCGCGGGGCCGACGCCGTGTTCATCGCCGTCGGCACCCCCTCTCGCCGTGGCGACGGCCATGCCGACCTCAGCTACGTCTTCGCCGCCGCCGCCGAGATTGCCGGCGCGATCGACGGGCCGACCGTGATCGTCACCAAGTCCACCGTGCCGGTGGGCACCGGCGACGAGGTGGAGCGCATCGTCCGCGAGACCGCGCCGGACATCGAGACCCACATCGTCTCCAACCCCGAATTCCTGCGCGAGGGCGCGGCGATCGAGGACTTCAAGCGGCCCGACCGGATCGTGGTGGGCACCGACGACCCGCGCGCCGCCGAGGTGATGCGCGAGATCTACCGCCCGCTCTACCTCAACAAGTCGCCGCTGCTGGTGACCTCGCGGCGGACGGCCGAGCTGATCAAATATGCGGCCAACGCCTTCCTTGCGACCAAGATCACCTTCATCAACGAGATCGCGGACCTGTGCGAGAAGGTCGGCGCCGACGTGAAGGACGTCGCCCGCGGCATCGGGCTCGACGGCCGGATCGGATCGAAGTTTCTCCATGCCGGGCCGGGCTATGGCGGCTCCTGCTTCCCTAAGGACACGCGCGCGCTGCTCAAGACGGCGGAGGATGCCGGCGCGCCGCTGCGCATCGTCGAGGCGGTGGTCGGCGTGAACGACGCGCGCAAGCGGGCGATGGGGCGCAAGATCCTGCGCGCGCTGGGCGGCGAGCCGCGCGGCAAGACGGTCGCGCTGCTCGGCCTCGCCTTCAAGCCCAATACCGACGACATGCGCGAGGCGCCGTCGCTGGCGATCGTCCAGTCGCTGGAGGACGCGGGGGTGAAGGTGCGCGGCCATGACCCGGAAAGCATGGAGCAGGCGCGGCCGCTGATGCCCAATGTCGAGCTGTTCGAGGACCCGTACGAGGCCGCCGCGGGCGCGCATGCCGTCGCGCTCGTCACGGAATGGGATTCGCTGCGCGGGCTCGACCTCAGGCGGCTTGCCGGCGCGATGGCCGGCGACGTGCTCGTCGACCTGCGCAACATCTATCCGCCCGCCGAGGCGGCGGCGGCGGGGCTGAGGTGGTTCGGAGTCGGTCGCGCCACGGCCGACCGCCGCGACTGACGGCAACCGATCCGCCGCCGCTTCGTTGGCGAGCAGCACCAGGAAGGAAGAGGAAAATCGGATGCAGAGGATCTCGATCGCGCTCGCAATCGCACTGGCCGGCCTTGCCGCCGGCGCGGCCGCGCAGGACGCCACGGCCGGCGCCGAACTCAAGGACGCCAGCGGCCGCACCGTGGGCGAGGCGCAGCTCACCCAGGCGGCCGACGGTATCCACGTCCACGTCCAGGTCACCAGGATGTCGGCCGGGGAGCATGGCGTGCACATCCATGCGGTCGGCCGCTGCGAGGGCCCGGACTTCGCCAGCGCCGGCGGCCACTGGAATCCGACCGCGCACCAGCACGGCCGGCTAAACCCGCAGGGGCCGCACAGGGGCGACATGCCCAACATGACCGTCGCCGCGGACGGCACCGGGATGCTCGAATTCACGATTCCCGACGCGGTGCTGCACGGCGGCGACCATCCGCTGATCGACGGCGACGGCGCGGCGATCGTCGTCCACGCGGGCCCCGATGACTATCGCACCGACCCGGCGGGCAATAGCGGCGGGCGGATTGCCTGTGGCCTGATCGGCTGAGCGCGGCTCAGCCGAGCGCATAGCGGGCGAGCTCGACATAGGCCGAGCCGTCCGCGCCGAGGCGGCTTTCGAACAGGAGGAAGGCGTCCGCCGAAAAGGGCGGGCTCGTCGCGCCGCCCTGTTCCTCCATGAACGGGCCGAGCGGGCCCGACTCGCGCCCGAAGCGGGCGAGGGTGACGTGCGGCAAGTAGGCGCGGCGCTCGGGCGCGAGGCCGCAGCCGACCAGCGCCTGATCGATCTTGCGGTGGAGCGCGGCGAGCGGCTCGCGCGGCCGCGCGCCGATCCACAGCGCCTCGGGGCGGCCGCGCCGGTCGAACAGGCCGAGGGTGGCGAGCGTCACCTCGAACGGCGGGTGACGGATCGCGGCGAGCGCGGCGTCGACGTCGCGCGCCATGTGCCGATCGACCTCGCCGATGAAGCGCAGGGTGAGATGAAGCTGGTCGTCGCGCTGCCAGCGCGCGCCGCGAACCCCGCCCATCAGGCCAAGCAGCCAGGAGCGGACCAGCGGCAGCGGGCGCAGGGCGACGAAGAGGCGCTGCATGAGGCGGCCATAGCAGAGGGGCGCGGGCGGGGCATCCCGGGGCAGGGTGGAGATCCCCTCCACCCTCTTGGGCGCGCGGGCGAGGGTCCAGCTCTCGCATGAGCTTCGAGGGCTTCGGAGCGGGCCACCACCTTCGCGCCCTCACCCTAACCTTCTCCCGCAAGCGGGGGAGGAGGGGACGGGTTTCTCTGCTTGAAAGCCTCGGTCTTTCCGCCAATATTGAAGGCGAACCGGCCATTTGCCGGGGGATGGGAGATTTGAACATGGCCAACTGGTCCGATCCGCAAATTGGCGGGGGCGTGCCGCCCACCGCGACGACTGTCGGCCGCGACGTCGCCTTCGACGCGGGTCTGCGGTCCTACATGCTGTCCGTGTACAACTATATGGGCTCCGGTGTCCTGCTCACCGGGATCGTCGCCCTGCTGTTCGCGATGGGCGGAGCCGATTCGCTCGCCGCCCGGATCTTCTTCCAGGGCGGGATTCTGAAATGGATCGTCATGCTGGCGCCGCTGGGGCTCGTCTTCTGGCTGAGCTTCGGCATCCACCGCATGTCGCAGACCGCCGCCCAGGCCGTGTTCTGGGTCTATGCGGGCCTGATGGGCGCCTCGCTCAGCTACATCTTCCTCGTCTATACCGGCGGCTCGGTGGCGCTCGCCTTCTTCGCGACGGCGGCCGCCTTCACCAGCCTCAGCCTCTATGGCTATACGACGAAGCGCGACCTTTCCGGCCTCGGCACCTTCCTGCTGATGGGCGTTGTCGGGTTGATCGTCGCGTCGCTGATCAACATCTTCTGGCTCAACGACACGTTCAGCCTGGCGATTGCGATCCTCGGCGTGCTGATCTTCGCGGGCCTCACGGTCTACGACACGCAGAAGATCAAGAGCCTCTATTTCCAGGTGCAGGGGACGGAGTTCCTCGGCCGCAGCGCGATCATGGGCGCGCTCCAGCTCTACCTGGACTTCGTCAACATGTTCCTCCTCCTGCTGCGCCTGTTCGGCAACCGCAACTGAGCGAGGCGCGAGGTCGAAACGGGGAGGGCCCGGCGGAAGCGCCGGGCCCTTTCGCTTTGGGCCGCGCGGCGCTTTAGTGCTATGCGGAGCGGGGAGGCCGCGCGATGACAATCGACCTGGTCTGGGCGACGCTGGCGGGCGCGGTGCTCGGCTCGCTCGCCGACTGGCTGTTCGCGGGCATACTGTTCCGCAAGCGCTACCAGCTCTATCCGGAGGTGTGGCGAGAGGGCGTCTCGGCCCGGGAGACGTGGCGCATCGTCGCCGCGCAGGGCCTCGCGCTCGTCACCGCCGCCGCCTTCACGGCGCTCGCCTGGAAGCTCGGCCAGACCGACCTGCGCGGCGCCCTCAAGCTCGCCGCGATGATCTGGCTGATCGGCCCGCTGCCGCTGCTCGCGGCCAACGCGCTCTTCATCAAGATCGACGCGCTGGTGACGGCGAGCCACGCCGCCGGCTGGCTCGCCAAGCTGCTGCTCTGCGGCCTCGCGGCCGCCTTCTTCCTCTGACTCTCCCGCCGGCTCAGCCGCGGCCGAGATGGCGGCGCAGGAACTCGATCGTCGCCGTCCAGGCGCGCTCGGCGGCGTCGCGATCGTAGCGCGCCGGTGACGTGTCGTTGTGGAAGGCGTGATTGACGTTGGGATAGGTGATCGCGGTCACGTCCTTGTGCGCGGCGCGCAGCGCGGCGACCCAGGCCTCCCCGGTCTCGTTCACGCGGGTGTCCAGCCCGGCATAGTGGAGCAGCAGGGGCGCCTGGACCCGTGCCGCCTCGGACGGATCGGGGGCCGGGCCGTAGAAGGCAACGCCGGCGGCAAGGTCCGATCCCGCCGCGACGGCGAGCCGGTTCACCATCGCGCCGCCCCAGCAGAAGCCGACGATGCCGACAGCACGGCGCGCGCCCCCGTTCGCGCCGAGCGCGCGGATCATCGCCGCGCCGTCCGCGACCGTCCGCGAGAGATCGAGCGCGCCGATCATCTCGCGCGCGCGGTCCTCGTCGGCGGGCGTGCCGCCCTCCGGGCTCAGCAGGTCCGGCGCGGCGGCGACGAAACCGGCGACGGCGAGGCGGCGCGCGACGTCGCGGATATAGTCGTTGAGCCCGCGATTCTCGTGGATCACGATCACCAGCGGGGTCGTCGCCGAGGCATTGGCGGGCCGCGCATCGTAAAGCTGGTAGCGGCGCCCGCTCGGCGCCTGCCACGCGCTGGCGCCGGTGCGGATGCGATCATCGTCCGGGGCCACCTGCGGCGCGGTGGCGGAGCAGGCGATGCTCGAGAGCATCATTGCCGCCGCCGCCGAGCCGCCGGCGATGCGCGTCATCGCGGCGAGCAGCTCGCGCCGGTCCATGCCGCCCTCGTGCGTGAAGCGATCGTAGAGCGCGATCGCGTCCTTAACAGCCTGATCGGGCATCCTCATCCTCCCTTTGGACACAACGCCGCTACCGCGCGCGGGGACCGGGCGATTCTTTCAACCTGATAACGCATGTTAGCGCTCCCGGGCACGGGCGCGCATGGTTATGGTGGCGAAAAAGGGAGGAGGACGAGCCCGATCCGCATCAGCCGTCGCCATTTCGTCGCCGGGGCCGGCGCAGGGCTCGCCGCCGGCACCGCGCACGCGCAGCCGCGCGCCGAAGCCGCAGGCCAGCCCGACCCGAGGCTCGGCACGCCGCCGCCGCTGCCCGAGGATCGCCAGCTCGGCTTCGCGGTCGTGGGGCTCGGCAAGCTGGCGCTCGGCGAGATCATGGACGCCTTCGTCGCCGCGCGCCGCGCGAAGGTGACGGCGCTGGTCAGCGGCAATCGCGACAAGGCGCTGCGCGTCGCGGCGCGCTACGGCGTGCCGGAGACCGGCATCTACGATTACGGGAATTTCGACCGTATCGCCGAGAACCCGGCGATCGACGTCGTCTATATCGCGCTGCCCAACGCGCTCCACGCCGAATTCGCCATCCGCGCCTTCCGCGCCGGCAAGCACGTGTTGTGCGAAAAGCCGATGACGACGACGCTGGAGGATTGCGAGCGGATGATCGCCGCGAGCGAGGCGGCGGGGCGCAAGCTGATGGTCGCCTATCGCTGCCAGTTCGAGCCGCACAACCTGATCGCGATGCGCACGCTCCGGCGCGGCGAGCTGGGGGCGGTGCGCGTCGTCACGGCCGATATCGGCCGCGGCACCGACCCGAACGACCCGTCCGACCAATGGCGGCTGAAGCGCGCGCTCGCCGGTTCCGGCTCGCTGTTCGACATCGGCATCTACGGCCTCAACGCCGCGCGCTTCCTGGTCGGCGAGGAGCCGGTGGAGGTGCGCGCGCAGCTCTACAAGAAGCCCGGCGACCCGCGCTTCACCGAGGTGGAGGACGTCGTCGTGTGGACGATGCGCTTCCCGGGCGGGGCGCAGTTCCACGGCTCCACGAGCTATTCCTACGCCTTCACCAACGCGATCCAGGTGACGTGCGACAATGGCGTGCTCGTGCTGAATCCGAGCATGGAATATCACGCGCAGCGGCTCCAGATCCGGGACCGCGTGATCCAGATGTCGCCGATCGACCAGTTCGCGCGGGAGATGGACCATTTCTGCATGGCCATCACCGAGGGCCTGCCCGTCGTCGCCGACGGCGCGGAGGGGATGCAGGACGTGCGGCTGATGCTCGCCATTCTCGAGGCCGGGCGGACGGGCCGCGCGGTCTCCACCGACTGGGGCTATCGCCGTGCCGCCGACCCGGCGACGAGCGTGCCCGACGGGCTGGGCGTGGCGTAGGACGGGCGCAATCCTCCCCGTCGAGGGGAGGATCGGAATGCCCACGGCCTGTTTCCCCGCCCTCAGGCTGGCTGGGGCTGCGGCATCGGGGCGAGGGCCTCGTCGATCTCGCGGGCGCGGATACAGGCCGGGCGGCTCATGATCCGCCCGACATAGGCCTGGAAGCTTTCGCGCTTCGGCAGCGAGCCGAACATCATGCCGAAGCCGATCTGCGAGCCCAGATAGACATCCGCCGCGGTGAAGCGATCGCCGCAGATATAGGGCCCTGGCCTCAGCGCATGTTCGAGCGCGTCGAGGACTTCGTCATAGCTGCCGTAGCCGACGAAGGCCTTCTTCTCGTCCGGCACCTCCACGCCCAGCGCGCGGTTCGTCACCGCCGCCTCGACCGGGCCGGCGCCGAAGAACAGCCAGCGATAATAGGGACCGCGCGCGGCGTCGCCCGGCGGCGGCGCGAGGCCCTTTTCCGGGAAGGCGTCGGCGAGATAGGCACAGATCGCCGCGCCTTCCGTCACCACCGTATCGCCGTGCCGGATCGCGGGCACCTTGCCCATCGGGTTGATCGCCAGATAATCGGGCGCCTTCATCGTCGTGCCATAGTCGAGCACCACCGTCTCGTAGGGCACGCCCACCTCCTCGAGCATCCAGCGCACGATCCGGCCGCGCGATTGCGGGTTGGTGTAGAAGGTGAGGTCGGACGACATCGGGAATCTCCCTTGCAACGCCCGGCAGCATAGCAGGCGGCGGCGCGGACCATAAGGCGCGCCCCGCGCGGCCGACCGCAGGCTTGTGGCGGCTCGTCGCAGGGCCGCGGTTGTCGCGCGGAGGCGCGACGGGAAAGGGAGACGCGGCGAGAAAGGACAAGCCCCTCCCGGATGGGGAGGGGCTTGTTTCCGTCAGGCCCGCGCTTCGGGCTGGTCGGCTTCCTTCCTCGTCCGCGGCTTGCGGCGCTTGGCCTTGGGCGGGGCGGGGATGATCTCGAAGGCCGGCTGGCCGTCCTTGATCCGCACCTTCACCTCGCCGCCATGGACGAGCTTGCCGAACAGCAGTTCCTCGGCGAGCGGCTGCTTGATCTTCTCCTGGACGAGGCGGCCCATCGGCCGCGCGCCATAGAGCTTGTCGTAGCCGCGCGCCGTGAGCCACTGCCGTGCGTCGTCGTCCAGCTCGATGTGGACGTTGCGGTCGGCGAGCTGCAGCTCCAGCTGGAGGATGAACTTGTCGACCACGCGGGCGACGACCTCGGGCGACAGGTAGCCGAACGGCACGATTGCATCGAGGCGGTTGCGGAATTCGGGCGTGAACATCCGCTTGATCGCCTCCTCGCTCGCGTCCTCGCGGGACACGTTGCCGAAGCCGATCGCCTCGCTCGCCATATCCTGCGCGCCGGCATTGGTGGTCATGATCAGGATGACGTTCCTGAAATCCACCGTCTTGCCGTGGTGATCGGTGAGCTTCCCGTTGTCCATCACCTGCAGCAGGATGTTGAACAGGTCCGGGTGCGCCTTTTCGATCTCGTCGAGCAGCAGCACGCAGTGCGGGTTCTGGTCGACCGCGTCGGTGAGCAGGCCGCCCTGGTCGTAGCCGACATAGCCCGGCGGCGCGCCGATCAGCCGGCTCACCGAATGGCGCTCCATATATTCGCTCATGTCGAAGCGCTGGAGCGGGATGCCCATGATCGAGGCGAGCTGGCGCGCGACCTCGGTCTTGCCGACGCCGGTCGGGCCCGAGAAGAGGTAGGAGCCGATCGGCTTGTCCGGATCGCGCAGGCCCGCGCGCGACAGCTTGATCGCCGAGGCAAGCCGCTCGATCGCCTCGTCCTGGCCGAAGACGACGCGCTTGAGATCGCGCTCAAGATGCTCGAGCGTCTTCTTGTCGTCGGCCGACACGCTCTTCGGCGGGATGCGCGCCATGGTGGAGATGACGGCCTCGATCTCCTTCGTGGTGATCGTCTTCTTGCGCTTGCTCGGCGGCACCAGCATCTGCATCGCGCCGACCTCGTCAATCACGTCGATCGCCTTGTCGGGGAGCTTGCGGTCATTGATGTAGCGCGCCGACAGCTCGACCGCGGCCTTGATCGCGTCCGGCGTGTACTTGACCTTGTGATGCTCCTCGAAGGCCGGACGCAGGCCGGTGAGGATCTTGATCGTGTCATCGATCGACGGTTCGGTGACGTCGATCTTCTGGAACCGGCGCAGCAGGGCGCGGTCCTTCTCGAAGTGGTTGCGGAACTCCTTGTAGGTCGTCGAGCCGATGCAGCGGATCGCGCCGTTGGAGAGCGCGGGCTTCAGGAGGTTCGACGCGTCCATCGCGCCGCCCGAGGTGGCGCCGGCGCCGATCACCGTGTGGATCTCGTCGATGAAGAGGATCGCGTGCGGCAGCTTCTCCAGCTCCGACACCACCGCCTTCAGCCGCTCCTCGAAATCGCCGCGATAGCGGGTGCCGGCGAGCAGCGCGCCCATGTCGAGCGAGTAGATGACGGCTTCCTTGAGCACGTCCGGCACGTCGCCCTCGACGATCTTGCGCGCGAGGCCCTCCGCGATCGCCGTCTTGCCGACGCCGGGATCGCCCACATAGAGCGGATTGTTCTTCGAGCGGCGGCAGAGGATCTGGACGGTGCGGTCCACCTCCGGCCCGCGGCCGATCAGCGGATCGACGCGGCCTTCCTTCGCCTTCTCGTTGAGATTGACGGTGAACTGCTTGAGCGCCGATTCCGGCTTCTTCTTGCCGTCGTCGCTCTTGCCCTCGTCGGCGCCGCGAATCTCGACCGGCTGGCTGCCGGTCTCGCCCTTGCCGACGCCGTGGCTGATAAAGGTGACCGCATCCAGCCGGCTCATGTCCTGCTGTTGCAGGAAATAGACGGCATAGCTCTCGCGCTCGGAGAAGAGGGCGACGAGCACGTTCGCGCCGGTCACCTCGTCGCGGCCGGACGACTGGACGTGCAGGATCGCGCGCTGGACGACGCGCTGGAAGCCGCTGGTCGGCGACGGCTCGGTGTTGCCGTCCACCTTCAGCGCCTCAAGCTCGTGGTCGAGATAGTGGCGGACCTGGTCCCTCAGCTCCTCAAGATTGACGCCGCACGCCTCCATGACCCGCGAGGCGTGGGGGTCTTCGGTCAGCGCCAGCAGCAGGTGCTCGAGCGTGGCATATTCGTGGTGACGGCTCCCGGCCTCACCCAGGGCATTGTGGAGCGTCTGCTCGAGTTCACGGGCGAAAGATGGCATTCCCAACTCCTTCGGGCCCCCGACCTTCCTGGCGGGGACGCTTGTCCCCAATGTCGGGTCTGGCCCGCCGTTCATCAAGCCGCGGCCCGAAACATCCTGGGGAAAACGCGGCGGCGTCGCCGGTTCCACTCACTTCCTGAATAGCTCCTCCGCGCTTGCGCGGAAGTTAACCGCGCTTTCCAGCTTCGCCTTCGTGCGGGCGATCTCCGCCTTGAGCAGGCCGATGCGCGCCTTCAGCTCGTCCACCGAGAACGGATCGAGATCCTGCTTGCCGAGCAGCGTCAGCGGGTCGTCGGGCTTGTCCGGAAGAAGCTCGTCGAGATCCATGCCGGCAGCGTTGACCGAAGCGGCGGCGCTGTCAATAAACCGGCCACGTTTTCACCGCAGCCGGGGACCTGAATGACGGCGCCGCCGAACGAAATGGATGCGATCGATCCGGCCGAGGCCGGCGGGCCCGAGGTGCTGATTCCGGTGCGTCGGCCGGTGCCGCGGCCCGGCCCCGGGGAAGTGCTGATCCGCGTCGCGGCGGCGGGCGTGAACCGGCCGGACGTGCTTCAGCGCCGGGGCAAATATCCGCCGCCGCCGGGCGCGCCCTCGATTCCCGGCCTCGAGGTCGCGGGCACCGTCGTCGCGGCGGGGGAGGGCGCGGCCTTCGGCGTCGGGGACCGGGTCTGCGCGCTGATCGCTGGCGGCGGCTATGCCGAATATGCGCTGGCGCCGGCCGGGCAGTGCCTGCCCGTGGCGGAAACGCTAACGATGGTGGAGGCGGCGGCGCTGCCCGAAACCCTGTTCACCGTCTGGTCGAACCTGTTCGAGCGCGCCTATGCGCGCGACGGCGAGACCGCCCTGGTCCACGGCGGCACCAGCGGCATCGGCACGATGGCGATCGCGCTCGGGACGTTGTTCGGCGTGAACATCGTCGCGACCTGCGGCAGCGACGAGAAATGCCGGTGCGCCAGGGAGTTGGGCGCCATCCATGCGATCAACTATCAACATCAGGACTTCGTGGCGGCGGTGAAGGATTTCACCGGCGGGCGCGGCGTCGATATCGTGCTCGACATGGTCGGCGGCGACTATCTGCCGCGCAATCTCGATTGCCTCGCCGAGGACGGGCGGCACGTCTCGATCGCGGTCCAGCGAGGGGCGCGCGCCGAGCTTGACATCGTCAAGGTGATGCAGCGGCGGCTCGTCCTGACCGGCTCGACGCTGCGGCCGCGCTCGGTCGAGTTCAAGACGCTGGTCGCCGAGGAGCTGCGGCGCGAGGTGTGGCCGTTCGTCGAGGAGGGCAGACTGAGGCCCGTGATCGACAGCGTCTTCCCGCTCGCCGCCGCGGCCGATGCCCATCGCCGAATGGAGGCCGGGGAACATGTCGGGAAGATCGTGCTCAAAGTGGAGAGCGGGTAGAGGCGCGCTATTGCCCCTCCGCCATGCGTCGCATGGTCCTCCACAAGGCTTCGTCACAGGGCGGAAGTGGTTTGCGGATTACCGTTTGAACAGGCGCCTGTCCCAGGGCCAGCGGCCGGCGGCGACGATGCGGAAGCCGGCGGCCTCGGGATGGGCCGGGTTCAGCAGCCAGTTGTACGCGTGCGGCGCGACCGCCGCGGGCACGCGGGCGAGCGCGGTTTCTCCCTCCGCCAGCCAGGCGTCGCCCCAAGCCGCGCTCTTCGCTTGGTCGGCGGGCGGCCGATCCTCCGCCCATTCCGAGAAGGGGAGGCCGATCCTGAAGGGCGAGACGCGCGCCCCTGAATTTCTCGCCGACATCAACGCCAACGGCCGTATCCCGACGCTCCAGATCGGCGATCGCTTCCTCCCCGAAAGCAACGCCGCCTGCTTCTATCTCGCCGAAGGTTCGGCCCTGATCCCCGACGATCGGTTCGACCGCGCGGACATGCTGCGCTGGATGTGCTTCGACCAGCAAGCCACAGTTGCACTACGCCTATGTCATTGATTTCAGATCAGGTGCTGAACGTCTGGCATCGACCCATTGCGGACATTCGCTCGCGTGATAGATCACTTAGATGAGGAGAGCGGTTACCGCGTTTGTGTCGTTCGCCTTGGTCGCGCTGGCGAGCCGGCAATGGCTCAGGATGGCGATGAGTCTGATGGCGATGAAATCATCATTAGCACGTGGTCGAACCCCGCAGACTGCAATCGCGGCAATGCTTCACATCACGCCTATTCCGCGTTTCTAGCGCGCTTCCAATCTCTCAAAGGTTCGTGTGTTGCGGTTGAAGGTTATTGGTATGGCGGAGCACTCTTCGTGACATCGCGCGATGCTCGGGAGGATCGTTCGAATGTTGCTCGCCGCCTACGACATAGACGGATTGGTCTCTATGCAAGACCCGAACTGCTAGAGACGGCACCAGGCGAGCCAGAGCGATATTTGATCGTTGGACGGGTGGGTGAGTGCGAAACTCAATGGCCGGACGCGATGATGGTGATGGGCTATTGCCACTATACAGGTGGCCCGATCCTCTTGGTCTCACAAGCCTTCAAACTCTGATTCCAATGGCAACTATCCACCCATTACGGGCACTCCTTGGTTCGCCCGGATAGTAGCGATTGAAAACCTACTGCTCGTGACTGTTTAGCCTCGCGACGCGTATCTTTCTTGGAGCGGCACAGCCACGAAACCTATGTCGCGACCATGCGATTCTGGGTCGCGTTCATCGCCGATCGGCTGACCGAGGAGCAGAAGGCGCAGATCCCGATGCGCCGCGCGCAGGCGGAAGCGGCGCTGAAGGTGATGGACAATCATCTCGCGGGCCGCCGGTTCTTCGTGGCCGACCGGCTGACGCTCGCCGACATCACGCTCTACGCCTACACCAATGTGGCCGAAGAGGGCGATCTCACCCTCGCCCCTTACGCCAATATCCGCGTCTGGCTGGACCCCGTGGCAGCGACGCCGGGCTATGTGGGGATCGAAGCCTAGCCTTCGCGCAGCGCGAACCTCTGGAGCTTGCCGGTCGCGGTCTTCGGGAGCGCGTCGCGGAAGACGATTTCGCGGGGATATTTGTAAGGGGCGATGGTGGCCTTGACGTGTTCCTGGAGCATCGCGGTCGTCGCCTCGTCGGGCGCATGGCCCGGGGCGAGGACGACGAAGGCCTTCACCTTCTGCCCGCGCTCGGGACAGGGGGCGCCGATGACCGCGCATTCCTGCACCGCCGGATGCGCGAGCAGCACATTTTCCACCTCCGGCGCGGCGATGTTGTAGCCCGACGAAATGATCATGTCGTCGGAGCGGGCGACGAACCAGAAATAGCCGTCCTCGTCGACGCGATAGGTATCGCCGGTGACGTTCCAGCCGTCGATCACATAGGCCGTCTGGCGCGGATCATCGAGATAGCGGCACCCCGTAGGTCCCTTGATGGCGAGGCGGCCGGTGCCGGTCTTCATCGGGCGGTTCGCCTCGTCGAGCACGCAGGCGACATAGCCGGGCACCGCCTTGCCGGTCGCGCCGGGGCGGATGTCGTCGCCCGCGGCGGAGATGAAGATGTGCATCATCTCGGTGCCGCCGATGCCGTCGATGATGCGCAGCCCGGTCGCCTCGCGCCACGCCTCGCAGGTTGCGGCGGGAAGATGCTCGCCGGCCGAGACGCAGGTGCGAAGGCTCGAAATGTCGGCCTCGCCCAACATCGGCAGCATCGCGCGATAGGCGGTGGGGGCGGTGGCGAGCCCCGTCACCTTGTGCCGCGCGATCGCCTCCAGCAGCGGCTTCGGCCCCGGCGCTTCGATCGTGACCGCGGCTCCGCCGAAGCGCCAGGGGAAGACGAGCAGCATGCCGAGCCCGAAGGTGAAGGCGATCGGCGCCGAGCAGGCCCAGCGATCGCCGGCGCGCGGCTTCAGCACGTAGCGCGCGAAGCTGTCGGCGCTGGCGAGAATGTCGCGGTGATAGTGGACGCATCCCTTGGGGTTGCCGGTCGTGCCCGAGGTGAAGGCGATGAGCGCCGGATCGTCGCGACAGGTGTCGCAGGGGGCGAAGCCCGGCGCGATGGCCTTCAGCCGCCGCTCCAGCCCGCCGGTGCCGGCGTCGCCGTCATAGGTGACGAGCGAGCGGGTGCCGCCGGCGGCGGCGAAATCGTCGAGGAAGCGGGAATCGACGATGGCGTGGCTGATCTCGGCGCGGCTCACGATCGTCGCGATCTCGCCGGGGCGGAGCAGCGGCATCGTCGCGACTACCACGCCGCCGGCCTTCAGCACGCCGAGCCAGCTCGCGAACAGCATCGCCGTATTGGGTCCGCGCAGCAGCACGCGGTTCCCCGGCACCAGACCTTCCTCCTCGACCAGCAGCCGCGCGATGCGATCGGAGAGGTCGGCCATCTCGCCATAGGTCCACTGACCCGCGTCGTTGATCAGCGCGAGCGCGTCGCGCGGCGCGCGCTCGATCAGCTCGGCCGCGGCGTTGAGCCGCTCCGGGTAGCAAAGCTCCGGCAGGGTGAAGAGGAATTCGGGTTGCTGCCCGATCGGCGGCAGCCGGTCGCGGACGAAGGTATCGACATGGGCCGTTTCGGTCATTCCTCCACCACCGCGATGGTTTCGATCTCTATCCTGGCCTCGGGCTCGACCAGTTCCGACACGCCGACGACGGCCATCGGCGGATAGTGGCGCCCGATCAGCTCGCGCCACGCGGCGCCGATCTCCTTCAGGCTGGCGCGATATTCGGCGAGGTCGGTGACGTACCAGGTCATCCGCGCGATATGCTGCGGGTCCGCTCCGCCCTCGGCGAGGATGGCGAGCGTGTTGCGCAGCACCTGGCAGAACTGCCCGGCGAGGTCGTGGTGTTCGAACTTCTGTTCGGCATTCCAGCCGACGACACCGGCGGTGAGCACCAGCCGGCCCTGGGCAGAGATGCCGTTGGCATAGCCCTTCGGGCGCGGCCAGCCGGGTGGAAGCAGCGTCCTCACGCGCCGGACCCCTCGAGATGCGCCCGCGCGATCACCACCTTTTGCACCTCCGACGCGCCCTCGTAGATGCGAAGGGCGCGGATCTCGCGATAGAGCCGCTCGACCGGCGTGCCGACGGTGACGCCGAGCCCGCCGAAGAGCTGCACCGCCTTGTCGATCACCTGCTGCGCGCGATCGGTCGCGAACAGCTTCGCCATTGCCGCCTCGCGCGTGTTGCGCCGGCGCTGGACGTCGCGCACCCAGGCGGCGCGATAGACGAGCAGGGCGGCGGCATCGACGTCGAGCGCCATTTCGGCGAGCATCGACTGCACCACCGCATTGTCGGCAAGCGCCGCGCCGCGCAGCCGCCGGGACTTCGCCCGCGCCGTCGCCTCGTCCAGCGCCCGCCGGGCCAGGCCGAGCGCCGCCGCGCCGACGGTGGTGCGGAAGAAATCGAGCGTCGCCATCGCCTGCGCGAATCCGCGGCCGCGCTCGCCGACCAGCGAGGCGTGACTGGTGTAGGTGTCGAACCTCACCGTCGCGAGCGGGTGGGGCGCGATCACCTCGATCCGCTCGGAGGCATCGACGCCGTTGGCCTTGCCGGAAACGACGATCGCCGAGATGCCCTTCGAGCCGCTCGTTCCTTCCTCGCGGGCGAAGACAACGTAGAAATCGGCGATGCCGCCGTTGGAGATGAAGGTCTTGGTCCCCCTGACGTTGATCCCTTCGCGGTCGGCCTGGAAGACCGTTTCGAGCGCGGCGACGTCCGAACCGGCGTCCGGCTCGCTGAGCGCGAAGGCGGCGATTTCGCGCCCCTCGGCGACGGCGGGGAGGTAGAAGCGCTTCTGCGCCTCGTCGCCGAACAGGCTGATCGTGCCGGAGCCCAGCCCTTGCATCGCGAAGACGAAGTCGGCGAGGGCGTCGTGCCGCGCCAGCGTCTCGCGGATCAGCGCGAGCGAGCGCACGTCGAGCGTCTCGAGCACACCGCCATAGGGCGCGGGCACGCAGTAGCGCAGCCACCCCGCCTCGCCCAGCCTGCGCGCGAGCGCGCGGCAGGCCGCGTCCACGTCCGCGCCATGCGGCTCGCCGAGATTCTCGGCGCACCACGCCTCCAGCTCCGCCGCGAGGCGCCGGTGGCCGTCGTTGAAGAAGGGCCAGTCGAAGAAGGAACGGTCGCTCATGCCCTCATCCTCCCACGATGCTTCGCATCGCGGGCCCCTCCCGCTCCCCCGAGGGGAGAGGGGACGTGCTTGCCCGCCCTAATCACCCCTGAACTCCGGCGTCTTTTTCGCCGCGAAGGCTTCGTACGCGCGGCGGAAGTCGTTGGTGGTCATGCAGATCGCCTGCGCCTGCGCCTCCATCTCGATCGCGGTTTCGAGACTCAACGCCCATTCGGCGTTGAGCTGGGTCTTGGTGATGCCGTGCGCGAAGGTGGGGCCGTCGGCGAGGCTGCGGGCGAGCGCGCGGGCCTCGGCGAGGGGGTCTTCGGCGATGCGGTTGTGGAAGCCCCAGCGCTCGCCTTCCTCGGCGGTCATCACCCGGCCGGTGAAGAGCAGTTCGGACGCGCGACCCTGGCCGATGATGCGCGGCAGAATCGCGCAGGCGCCCATGTCGCAGCCGGCGAGCCCGACGCGGGTGAACAGGAAGGCCGTCTTCGTCCCCGGCGCGGCGATGCGGATGTCCGAGGCCATGGCGACGATCGCGCCGGCGCCGGCGCAAACGCCCTCGAGCGCGGCGATAATCGGTTGCGGGCAGGCGCGCATCGCCTTGACGAGATCGCCGGTCATCCGCGTGAATTCGAGCAGGCCCGGCATGTCCCGCTCCGTGAGCGGGCCGATGATCTCGTGCACGTCGCCGCCGGAGCTGAAATTGCCGCCGGCGCCGGCGATCACCACCGCCTTCACCGCCTTCGCACCGGCGAGCGCGCGGAAGGTGTCGCGCAGCTCCGCGTAGGAGTCGAAGGTGAGCGGATTCTTCCGCTCGGGCCGGTTCAGCGTGATCGTCGCCACGCCGTCCGCATAGGCCCAAAGGAAATGGACCGGGCGATAGTCGGCCGGGTTCAATTGCCCCTCCGCTGCGCCGCGCGGGCGATGGAGAGCTTCATCGTGCCGAGCGCGACATAGAGCCGCTCGCGCTGCACGAAATCGAGGCCGGCGAACATCTGGTCGATCCAGTCGCCATGGGCGCGGGCGAGCTTGCGGAACTGCTGCCGGCCCTCATCGGTCAGCCGCACGATCGAGGACCGCCGGTCGCCCGGCGGGTGGCGCGTCTCGATCAGCCCCTCGCGCACCAGCGCCTTGACGAGGTGCGTGACATTGCCGTTGGAGACGAGCAGCGCGGCGGAGAGCGCGCCCATCGTGAGCCCGTCCGGATGCCGGTCCAGCGCGGCGAGCACGTCGAAGCGGGGCAGCGTCATGCCGCGCTCGGCGAAGCGGCGCTGCAGCTCCTTCTCGATCGCCTGCGTGCAGGACAGCAGGCGCAGCCACACCCGCACGTTCGATCGGTCGCCGAGCTTGCCCTCGTGCTTCTCGGGTATCGGCACGACATGCTTCACGTCACTTCTCCCCCATTGACCCCGATCGCCTGGCCGTTGATCGACCGGCTTTCGGGCAGGCACAGGAAGAGGGCCGCCGCGGCGACCTCCTCCGGCGTCACCAGCCGCTGCTGCGGATTGAAGGCGGCGAGTTCGGCGGCGATGTCCGCCGCGTCGCGGCCCGTCTTCGCGCGGATGTTGGCGATGGCGCGCGCCGTCATCTCCGTGTCCACGAAGCCGGGGCAGACCGCGTTCACGGTGAGGCGCGTCCGCGCGAACTCGGCGGCGAGCGCGCGGGTGAGGCCGAGCGCGCCGTGCTTCGCCGCGACATAATGGGCGGTATAGGCATAGCCCTTGAGGCTCGCGGTCGAGGCGATGGTGACGATGCGCCCGTTCTCGGCGGCGAGCAGGTCGTCAAGCGCCGCCTGGCAGCAGTGGAACAGCGCGTCGAGATTGACCGCCATCGCCGCGCGCCACGCCTCCGGCGCGAGCTTCGCGAAGGGCGCGCTGTCGGCCCCGCCGGCATTGTTGACGAGGATGGCGATCGGCCCGTGCGCATTCCGGGCGGCGGCGAAGGCGGAGTCGACCGCGGCGCGGTCGGTAACGTCGGCCGGGATGCAGGCGACATGCGCCCCGACCTCGTTTGTCCCGAGCGACGTCGAGGGGCGTTGTTCCCGGTTCGCGTCCGCACCCCTCGACTTGGCTCGGGGTGAGCGGGGAGGGAGTCCCGCGCCCTTCGGCTTCGCTCGGGGCGAGCGGAGGGCACTGGCCACGTCCTCCAGCCGCTCCCGCCGCCGACCGATCAGGCTGAGTTTCGCCCCCTCCGCGGCGAGGGCGCGGGCGATGGCGGCGCCGATGCCGGAGCCGCCGCCGGTCACGACCGCGTGGAGGCCGGCGAGCCTCACGCCTTCAGCTCCTGCTCGCGCCTGAGGTTGCGGGCGAGCTGCTCCATGCCCGCGAGATAGGGGAGGGGCACGGGCACGTCGCGATGGTCCCGCATCGCGGCGGCGCGCAGCGTCCACATCGGGTCGAGGAGATGCGGCCGGGCGAGCGCGACCAGATCGGCGCGGCCGGCGGCAAGGATCGAGTTGACGTGATCCGGCTCGTAGATGTTGCCGACCGCCATCGTCCGGACGCCGCCCTCGTTGCGGATGCGGTCGGCGAAGGGCGTCTGGAACATGCGGCCATAGACGGGCCGGCAATCGGGCGAGGTCTGGCCCGCCGAGACGTCGATCAGGTCCGCCCCCGCCGCCGCGAAGGCGCGGCCGATCTCCACCGCCTCCTCCGGCGTGACGCCGGCCTCTCCCGTCCAGTCGGTTGCGGAGATGCGCACCGACATCGGCCGGTCCTCCGGCCAGGCCGCGCGCATCGCGCGGAACACCTCGAGCGGGAAGCGCAAGCGGTTCTCCAGGCTGCCGCCATATTCGTCGGTGCGCCGGTTCATCAGCGGGGTGATGAAGCTGGAGAGCAGGTAGCCGTGCGCGGCGTGAAGCTCGATCATGTCGAAGCCGGCCTCAATCGCCATCCTCACCGCGGCGACGAACTGGTCGCGCACCCGGTCCATGTTTTCGCGCGTCATCGGCCGCGGCACCTGGTTGGCCCGGCTCCACGGCACGTCGGAGGCCGCCATCACCGGCCAGTTGCCGCTCTCCAGCGGCACGTCATAGCCCTCCCAGCCGACCTTCGTGCTGCCCTTCGGCCCGGAATGGCCGAGCTGGAGACAGAACCTGGCGCGGCTGTGCGCGTGGACGAAATCGACGATCCGCTGCCACGCCGCGATATGCTCCGGCGCATACATGCCGGCGCAGCCGGGGGTGATCCGCCCCTCCGGCGAGACGCAAGTCATCTCGGTATAGACGAGGCCGGCGCCGCCCTGCGCGCGCGCGCCGTAATGGACCAGGTGGAAGTCGTTGGGGCAGCCGTCCTTCGCCGAATACATCGCCATCGGCGAGACGACGACACGGTTGATCAGCTCTAGCCCACGCAGCTTCAGCGGCGCGAACATCGGCGGCGCCGGTTCGTTCACGGGGCGGCCGCGCGCCTGGCCCTGGAACCAGCGCTCGACGCCCTCCAGCCAGCCCCTGTCGCGCAGGCGCAGATTCTCGTGGCTCACGCGCTGCGAGCGGGTGAGCAGCGAATAGGCGAACTGGATCGGCGCGAAGCCGAGGTAGCGCTCGACGCTCTCGAACCATTCGGTCGAGTTGCGCGCGCTGTTCTGGAGCTTCAGCACCTCGAGATTGCGCTCGGTCTGATATTCGGCGAGCGCCGCTTCGCGGCCGAGGCCGGGGCGGTTCAGCACCTCGGCGAGCTTGATCGCGTCCTCCAGCGCCAGCTTGGTGCCCGAGCCGATCGAGAAATGCGCGGTGTGCGCGGCGTCGCCGAGCAGGATGAGGTTGCGATGGTGCCAGGTGTCGCAGACGATCCTGCGGAAGCGCAGCCACGCCTTCGGCCCCGGCAGGTGTGCCGCGTTCGACATCAGCGGGTGGCCGTCGAGATATTTGGCGAAGATGCGCTGGCACAGTTCGATCGCCTCGGGCTGGTCCATCCGGTCGAGCCCCAGCTTCTCCCACGTCTCCGGCGCCATCTCGACGATGAAGGTCGAAAGACTCTCGTCGAAGCGGTAGGCGTGGGCCCAGACCCACCCGGCCTCGGTCCGCTCGAAGGCGAAGGTGAAGGCCTCGAACGCCTTCGTCGTGCCGAACCAGAAGAAACGGTTGCGCCGCACCTGGATATCGACGCCGAAACGATCGCCGTAGCGATCGCGGATGCGGCTGTTCGCGCCGTCGGCGGCGATGACGAGATCCCAGTCGGCCCAGTCGTCGAGGTCCGGGCTCGCCTCATGCTCGAAGTGCAGCACCGCGCCCAGCTCGCGCGCGCGCTGCTGCAGGATGGCGAGCAGCCGCTTGCGGCCGATCCCGATGAAGCCGTGACCGGAGGAGCGGATCGTCTGGCCGTGGAGGTGGACCTCGATGTCGTCCCAGTGCGCGAACTCGTCGGCGATCACCTGGCCCGAAACCGGGTCGTTCGCCATCAGGTTCTCGACCGTCTGGTCGGAAAAGACGACCCCCCAGCCAAACGTGTCGTCGGGGCGGTTGCGCTCGAAGACGTGCACCTCATGGGCCGCATCGCGCAGCTTCATCGAGATGGCGAAATACAGCCCCGCGGGACCGCCGCCGATGCAGGCGATGCGCATGACGCGAACCCCCTCCGGTTCTTTAAGATTAAAATATCCTCTGGATTTGCGATGGTCAAGAGAGGGTTAGGGGAGGGGATTGAGAGCGGATTGTGCGCGAAAGGGTCGGCAAATCGCCGGACAAGTTCGACATGACGCGCGCCCGGGCGCGACGCTATGAAGGCGGGCATGGCGGGAGAAGCCAAAACCCGGCCCTGGTTCGTCGCCATCGGCGGCGGCGTCATCGTCCTTCTCGCGGCGGTGCTGGTCGGCCAGCTCGGCGGCGACGGGGAGGAGGTGGCGACGAGCGCGCCAGCGCCCGCATCCGCACCCGTGACCGCGCCCGCGTTCGCGCCGCCGCCGTCACCCGCGCCCGTGGTGGCGACGCCGACGTTCGCGCCGCAGGGGCTGGTGCTGCACGGCATCGTCGGCACCGGCGCGATCTTCGCCTTTCCCGACGGCAGCCAGCGGCTCGTGCCCGTGGGGCGCGAGGTGCAGCCTGGCGTGACGCTGCAAGCGCTGGAGCCGAACGCGGTCGTACTGCGGGGGCCGGGCGGCGACTATCGGCTCGGCTTTTCCGCGCCGGACGAGCGGGCCGGCGTCCCGGCGGCGCGGCCCTCGCCCTCCGTATCAGGCGGGGCTATAGGGGCGCGATGACCTGGCTCGCCGGCCCTTTGCTGTTCCTCGCCACCGTGCTCGGCATGGAGGGCGTCGCCTATGCCGCGCATCGCTGGGTGATGCATGGCCCCGGCTGGTTCCTGCACGAAAGCCATCACCGGCCGCGCACGGGCCGCTTCGAGCTGAACGATCTCTACGCGGCGATCTTCGCCATTCCGTCGATCGTCCTGATCTTCGGCGGGGTGCAGCTCGGCTGGGGCGCCTGGGCGACCTGGGTGGGGGCGGGGATCGCCGCCTATGGCGCGATCTATTTCGGCTTCCACGACGTCATCGTCCACCGCCGGGTCCCGCACCGCTATGTCCCGCGCTCGCGCTACATGAAGCGGATCGTGCAGGCGCACCGGCTGCATCACGCGGTGGAGACGAAGGAAGGGACGGTGAGCTTCGGCTTCCTCTGGGCGCCGCCGCCCGAGGCGCTGAAGGCCGAGCTCAAGCGGCGCGCGCGCGCCGGCCTCCGGGCGCCGGCGGGTCGGTAGCGCGCGCGACGGGCGGCCTATCCCGCCCCCAGCCTTTCCCGATAGGCCTGAAGTATCTCCTCGCTGAAGCAGGCGAAAAGGACGCGTTCCAGCCCTTCGCGCGCCGTGACGAAGGCGCGAACCTCGCGGACCGCGATCTCGGTCGCGGCGCGGATCGGATAGCCGTAGGCGCCGCAGCTGATCGCCGGAAAGGCGATGGTGCGGATGCCGTGCGCCAGCGCAAGCTCGAGGCTGCGGCGATAGCAGGAGGCGAGCAGCGCCGGCTCGCCCGCCGCGCCGCCGCGCCAGACCGGACCGACCGTGTGGATCACGTGCCGGGCGGGAAGGCGGTAGCCCAGGGTGATCTTCGCGTCGCCCGTCGCGCAGCCGCCCAGCGTCCGGCATTCCGCCAGCAGCGCCGGCCCCGCTGCGCGGTGGATCGCGCCGTCCACCCCGCCGCCGCCGAGCAGCGAATTGTTGGCCGCGTTGACGATCGCGTCGAACGCGAGCGTGGTGATGTCCACATGTTCGGCCTCGATGCGGGTCACAAGCGTACCATCCCTCCGAATCAGGCGAAGCCGGGTGGACGGGCGGTGCGGACTGCGCGCGGTTCCGCCGCCAAAGCAGGAGCCTGCCTCATCGCGGCCGCGTCCACAGCCCGGCGCGATCGACCGGGGCGGGCCTGTCGCCACATTCGACGAGGGCCCCGAGCACCATCGCCAGCTTCGCCGGCTTGCCGACGATGGTGCGGCTGTCCCAGGCGCTGGCGCCGCGCGCGACAACCTTGCGGGCGATGCCTCCATAGACCTTCGCGGCCGAGAGCACCGCCCAGCGCGCCCGGAAAGGAAGGCGCGCGGCGCCGACCCGCGCCGAGGCCTCGTAGGCATCGACGAGCGCGCCGAGCCGCCGGGCGATGGCGGCGAGCTGCTCCCGGTCCGCCACGTCGAGCTGCCCCCATTCGGCGGGGATGTAGACGCGCCCCACGCCCTGGTCCTCGACGATGTCGCGGGCGATGTTGGCGAGCTGGAAGGCGAGGCCGAGGTCCGAGGCGCGGTCGAGCGTGTCCTCGTCCTCGGGAGAAACGCCCATCACGATCGCCATCATGCAGCCGACCGCGCCGGCGACATGGTAGCAGTAGCGCAGCAGATCCGCCTCGTTCCGTGGCCGCCAGCCCGCCGCGTCGAGCGCGAAGCCGGCAAGATGATCGTCGATGAAGCGGCGGGGAATCGCGCATTCGCTCCCCACCACGCGCAGCGCGTCGAAGGCGGTGACACCGACGCGCTCGCCCGCGAGCGCGCGGTTCGTGGTCTCGCGGATGAAGGCGATGCGCCGCTCCGGGTCGGCGGGCGCGACCGCGCCGTGGCCGAGCGTCTGGCCGTCGGCCAGATCGTCGCAGGCGCGGCACCAGGCGTAGAGCAGCCAGGCGCGCTCGCGCGTCCGCTGGTCGAACAGGTTGCTCGCGAAGCGGAAGGACTTGGACCCGTTGCGGATGATCCGCTCGGCCTCCGCGACAAGGGAGGTGCGCTCAGCGGCCGAGATCATCGATCATCAGTCCCGCGGTCGCCTTGGCGCTGCCGACCACGCCGGGAATGCCAGCGCCCGGATGCGTGCCCGCGCCGACGAAATAGAGGTTGGGGATCACGTCGTCGCGATTATGGACGCGCAGCCAGGCGCTCTGCGTCAGCAACGGCTCCAGGCTGAAGGCGGAGCCGAGATGCGCGCCGAGATCGCGCTCGAAATCCGCCGGCGTGTAGTGGAAGCAGGTGGTGAGGTTTCGGCGCAGCCCCGGCGCGAGCCGCTGCTCGACGATCTCCAGGATGCGGTCGCGATATTTCGGGCCCTCGACGCTCCAGTCGATGTCGAGCTTGCCGAGATGCGGCACCGGCGCGAGCGCATAGAAGGTCGAATCGCCGATCGGCGCGAGCGAGGGATCGGTGATGCTGGGGTGGTGGACGTAGAGCGAGGGATCGTCGGCCAGCCGGCCGCGATCGTAGATGTCGCCGAGCAGCCCCTTGTAGCGAGGGCCGAACAGGATGGTGTGGTGACGCACCTGCGGATATTCGCCGCGCGCGCCAAAATGGACCACGAAGAGCGAGGGCGAGAAGCGCTTGCGCCGGAGCCTTGCCGCCGCGGAGGGACCGCGCGGATGGCCGCGGACCAGCGCGTAGCTGTGGACGACATCGCCGTTGGAGGCGACCGCGTCGAACTGGGCGTGCCAGCCGCTCTTCGTCAGCAGGCCGGTCGCGCGGGCGCCGTCGGTGAAGATCTCCTCGACCGGGTCAGCGAGGCGCAGCGTCCCGCCGAGGCGCCCGAAATGCCGCACCATGCCGGCGACCAGCGCGTTGGTGCCGCCGCGCGCGAACCAGACGCCGCCGTCCCGCTCCAGCTTGTGGATGAGCGCGTAGATCGCGCTCGTCGTCATCGGATTGCCGCCGACGAGCAGGGTGTGGAAGGACAGCGCCTCGCGCAGGTGCGGGTCCTTCACGAAGCCCGAGACGATCGCATAGACCGAGCGCCAGGCGCGGTAGCGCAGCAGGCTCGGCCCCGCCTTCAGCATCGACGCGAAGTCGAGGAACGGGACCGAGCCCAGCTTCTCGTAGCCCTCGCGATAGACGCCGGCGGAATAACGCAGGAAGCGGGCATAGCCATCGACATCGTCGGGATTGAGCGCCGCGATCTGCTCGGCGAGATGCGCGTCGTCGTTGGTGTAGTCGAAGATCGTGCCATCCGGCCAGGCCAGGCGGTAGAAGGGCGAGACCGGCAGCAGATCCACGTCGCGGCGCATGTCGGCGCCGGCGAGGCTCCACAGCTCGCGCAGGCAATCGGGATCGGTGATCACGGTCGGCCCGGCGTCGAAGACATGGCCGTCCCTCACCCAGTGATAGGCCCGTCCCCCCGGCTTGTCGCGCGCCTCGACGATGGTGGTTTCGATCCCCGCCGACTGGAGGCGGATGCCGAGCGCGAGGCCGCCGATGCCGGCGCCGATGATGGCGGCGCGCTTCGTCATGCCAGCGCCCTCAGCGCGCGCAGCACCGGGACCGGCGGCCGGCCGGAGAGGATGCGCGCCTTGTCCGCGAGCGTCGTGCCGCCGGCGTAGAACCGCTCGATCAGCACCGGATCGAGCCGGTAGAAATGTTGCAGCACGCGATAGCGCTCGACCGGCTCGGCGGCGCGGAACAGCATTCGCGCGAGCAGGCGGTAGAAACCGCGCGCGCCCCACAGCCGCCGCGCCTCGGCGCGCAGCAGCCGCGGCAGGACGGAAAAGTCCCGCTGGCGGGCGATCAGCAGCGCGATCCGCACCGCGTCTGGCAGCGAATAGCCGGTCATTGGGTGGAAGAAGCCGCCGCGCAGCCCAATGCGCGCGCGCCACTCGCCCTCCGGCCAGAAGGCGTCGAAGTCGCCGCCCATGGCGACCGGGAGCACGCCGGCCTCCTCGCCCTCGATCGCTGCGACGCGCCAGCCTTGCGCCTCGGCATAGGCTTCGATCCGCGCGCCGAGCGCGGCGCGGTCCAGCGCCGGATCGGTGCTGTAATAGGTATCCTCGATCAGGAGACGGTCCTCGGCGAAAGGCAGGCAGTAGACGAAGCGATAGCCGTCCGACTGATCGACGCAAGCGTCCATGACGATCGGGCGGTCCAGCCCGTGCGGCGTGGCGAGCCGGACGTGACGGCCGACGAACTTCTGCCAGCCGAGATCGAGCGCGTCGAGCGCGGCCGCGCCGCGCGCGTCGACGTCGATCGTCGATTCGTCCGCGCGCGCGCCGAGGCGATATTGGTCCGGCCGCAGCCGCTCGCGCACGATCGCGTCGAGCAGCTCGGAGCGGGTGCTGTTGTAGGGCGTGGGCAGGGTTCGCGCGCGCTTGGGGAAGCGCACGTCATAGCTCTCCCAGCGCGCGGCGACGATCGGCTCGACCAGCCAGCGGTCCTCGGCGGCGACATCCGCGTCGAAGAAGGACCAGACATGGTCGCCGCCGAAGCGTTCGCCCTGCTCGACGAGCACGAACGGCACCTCGGGCCTGAGCCGCGCCAGCGCGAGCGCGACCAGGCAGCCGGCCAGTCCGCCGCCGGCGATCACCAAAGGCTTTTCCCCCGTCACGCCTCCCCTCTAGCCCGAAACCGGGCGCGAGCGTCACCCCGGATGTGCGCGGGGAGTCGGCCCTCGCCGCAAAGCCCGGGGCCGCGTGCAGCGGACGGTCGCCAGCGCGCGCGCGCTGTTGTAAGGAGCGCGCGTGGGGTTTGCGGTTCTCCTTTCGATCATGGCGATGACGGTGATCGTCGCCGTGCGTTACCTGGCGGTGAGCGGCGCGTTCGCATGGCTGACGCGGCGGCGCTTTCCGGGCCTCTACGCGGGTCTCGACCCGCAGATCCGCCGCGAGATCGGCTGGTCGCTCGCCAGCGCCTTCCTCTACGGCGCGCCGGCCGGCGTGCTCGCCTGGGGCTGGCGCGAGCATGGCTGGACGCTGGTCTACACGGACGTCCACGATTATCCCATTTGGTGGCTTCCGGCGTCCATCATCGTCTATCTCGTGCTGCACGACGCCTGGTTCTACTGGACGCACCGGCTGATGCACCGGCCGGCGCTGTTCCGCGTCGCGCACGCCGTCCATCACGCAAGCCGCCCGCCAACCGCCTGGGCTGCGATGAGTTTTCACCCCTGGGAGGCACTCACCGGCGCGGTCGTGATCCCGGCGCTGGTGCTCGCCATCCCGATCCACGTCGCCGCGCTCGGAATCGTGCTCGCGATCATGACCGTGATGGGCGTCACGAACCATATGGGTTGGGAAATCTTTCCGGGGAAGCTGGCCGAGGGGCGCGCGGGCGACTGGCTGATCACCGCCAGCCACCACCAGCGCCACCACCAGCAATATGGATGCAATTATGGCCTCTATTTCCGTTTCTGGGATCGCCTTTGCGGCACGGACCGCGGTCTCGGCAGCTTCGATCGCGGCGGTCGCGCTCGGCGCGGCGGCTCCGGCGACGGCGGCCGAGCTGGAGATCGCGGTCCACGGACTCAGGAACACGAACGGCCGGATTCACCTCTGCCTCAGCCGTAGCGCGGCGCATTTTCCCGACTGTGGCGGCGATCCAGGCGCCATCCGGCGCACCGTCGCCGCGAGCGAGGCCGCGCACATCGTCATCCGCGATCTGCCGCCGGGCGACTATGCGATCTCGCTGATCCACGACGAGAACGGCAACGGCCGGCTGGACAAGTTCATGGGCATTCCGCGCGAAGGCTTCGGCTTCTCGCGCAACCCGCGAATCCGCATGGGCGCGCCGAGCTTCGACGAGTGCCGTTTCACCGTCGGCGCCGAGCCGGCGCGGCAGGCGATTACGATGAAATACCTGTTCTAGTGCGCCCGCTCGCGCGCGACCATGCCTTGCGCGTAACGTCTTCCACTTCGCTTCCTTTGGCTTCATAACATCGTCTTCGAGGGGGGAATGGCGATGGCCGGACGGCCGCTCCGCGTCTTGCTCGCCGCGCCGAGGGGCTTCTGCGCGGGCGTGCGCCGCGCCATTGAGGCGGTCGAGACCGCGCTCGCCCATTACGGCCCGCCCGTCTACGTCCGCCGCCCGATCGTCCACAATCGCGCGGTGATGGCCCGACTCGAGGCGATCGGCGCGGTGTTCGTCGAGGAGCTGGACGAGGTGCCGGACGGCGCGGTGGTCGTCATGTCCGCGCACGGCATTCCCCGCGCGGTGGCGAAGGAGGCGGACCGGCGCGGCCTCGTGTGGTTCGATGCCGTCTGCCCGCTCGTCGGCAAGGTGCATCGCGAGGTGATGCGCCATCACCGCGCCGGGCGGCACGTGATCCTGATCGGCCATCGCGGCCATCCCGAGATCGTCGGCACGCTCGGCCAACTTCCCGCTGGCGCCGCCATCAGCGTCGTCGCCAGCACCGAGGAGGTCGCCGCGCTGCCGCTCGCCGCCGACCGGAGCGTCGCTTATGCCGTCCAGACGACCTATTCGGTGGACGAGGCGGAAGACGTCATCGCGGCGATCCGGGCGCGCTTTGGCGACGTCGCGGGGCCGCCCGGCAGCGACATCTGCTACGCCACCACCAATCGCCAGGCGGCGATCCGCGAGATCGCCGCGCGCGTCGATGCGGTGATCGTCGCCGGTGCCGACTTTTCCTCCAACGCCCGGCGGCTGGACGAGGTGGCGCACGCCGCCGGCTGCGGCCATGTCCAGCTCGTCGCCGCAGCGGAGGAGCTCGATCTCGGCGCGCTCGACGGCGCCACGTCCGTGGGCGTTACCGCCGCCGCCTCGACGCCGGAGGAGACGGTGCGGGACATCGTCGATCGCCTCGCGCGGCACCGCGCGGTGACGGTGGAGGAGGTCGGCCAGATCGTCGAGGCTGTCGCCTTCCGACCGGTGCGGATCGGCTATCCGGCAAGATCCTTGAGCGGCACCGAGGGGTCGGCGAGCGCGGCCTTGTCGTAGCTGGCGCCCGCGAGGATCAGCTTGCGGCCCTGCACATAGTCCTTGACCACGTTGACGCAGTCGAGCGCGATGACGCGGCCCTCCTTGAGGTAGAGGACCGAGAAGCTGCGCGTCGCCGGGTCGCCGCGCACGATCGTCTCGTCATGGCCCGCGGACAGGCCGACGGCCTGCAGCTTTAGGTCGTACTGGTTCGACCAGAACCAGGGGATCGCATCATAGGGCGCGTCGTGGCCGACGATCGTGCGCGCGGCGACATTGGCCATGTCGCTCGCATTCTGCACCGATTCGAGCCGGACGCGCGCGCCGCTCGCGAAGCGGTTCTCGTGCGCCGCGCAGTCGCCGACCGCGAAGACGTGGGGGAGGCTCGTGCGGCAGTTCGCGTCCACGTCCACGCCGTTATTCCCCGCCGCGCCGGCGGCACGAAGCGGCTCGACCGCCGGGTCGATGCCGATGCCGACGATCGCGAGGTCGGCCTCAATCGTCTCGCCGTCACTTAGCGCGACGCCGCGCACGCAGTCGCCTTCGCCCAGAATCGAGGCGACCGTCGCGCCGGTTCGGATGTCGACGCCGTGCGCGCGATGCTCGGCTTCGAGGAAGCGCGAGATCGCTTCGCCGGCGACGCGGGCGAGCACCCGGTCCAGCGCCTCGACCAGCACCACCTCGCGGCCGAGCTTGGTCAGCACGGCGGCCGCCTCCAGCCCGATATAGCCGCCGCCGATGACGACGATGCGGCGCGCGCCTGGCAGCTGCGCGCGCAGCCGGTCGGCATTGTCGCGCCAGCGCAGGTAATGGACGCCGGCAAGCTCCGCCCCCGCGCAGCCGAGCCGACGCGGCGTGCCGCCCGCCGCCCAGATCAGCTCGCCATAGGAGAATTGGCTGCCGTCCCCGCATTCGACGCGGCGGGCGGCGGCATCGACCGCGACGACCTTGAGACCCGGCCGATGCTCGATCCCGCGCTCGCTCCAGAAGCCTTCGGGCCGGATCAGCAGCCGCTCGAAGGGCCTCTCGCCGGCCAGATATTCCTTCGACAGCGGCGGCCGCTCGTAAGGGAGGTGCGGCTCCGCGCTCACGATGCCGACGCGGCCTTCGAAGCCGTGCTGGCGCAGCGCGATGGCGGCCTGCGCGCCGCCATGGCCGCTGCCAACGATGAGGACGTCGAAATGATCGGAAGGCGAGGTCATCGCGCGGTCTTTCAGGGCGCGGCGCGGCGCCCGTCAACAGGAAGGACGGCCCGGCGCAAGAATATCGAGGAGCCGACGCCGGGCGGATAATCTTCCGGGAAAGACCAGGTTGGGGCCCGGTTTAACCGCTTGGAAATGTTGATCCGGTTTGCTGGTACCGGTAACTTGAGACGGCTCCTCCACGCGGGAGGAAGGTGATGACGCACAGAGCCAGGATAGCGGGACTCGACGGCCTGACGTCGGAAGGGCGGGCTTCCGTGCCCGAAATCTGGGACGTGCGGCGCACGATCGAACTCAGGACCGCCGAGCTGGCTGCGACGCTGCGCACCGAGGAGGAGGCGGTCGAGATCGCGGCGCTCGCCAGCGCGATGGCGGGCGGGTTGCACGACCTCAAGGCGCGCACCGAGCTGGACATGGCCTTTCATGCCGCGATCGCGCGGGCGAGCCACAACAGCCTGTTCGTCGAGATCATGGAGTCGTTCGATCCGCTGCTGACCGTCGCGGTTCCCGCCGCCTGGCGCACGCGCACGAGCGACAACCAGATAAGGATCATGATCGAACGGCACCTGGCCGTCGCCAACGCCATCGTGCTGCAGGATCCGGTCGCGGCGACCATGGCGATGAGCGCGCACTTCGACTCGGCGATCGGGGACATGCTGCGCGCGACGCGGCTCGGCACGCTGCGCCCGACGCGCAGCCGGGCGGTGGCCTGAGCCTCAGCGCCGCCGCGGCGCCTCGCGCGGCACCGGTTCGAACGCGCCGAGCGGGCAGGGGACGGCGGTGCGGTAGCGCGAACCGACGCTGCCGCCGGAATCGAGGACGCGGACGAGATCGCCCCGGCAGAGCTGGCCGCCATGCGTATCGAAGGCGAGCGCGCCGAAGCCGTTCGCCGCCTGGCGAAGGCCGGGGCATTCACCGCCGAGCCGGTTGACGTAGCTGCGGCCGCCGGCGACGTCGAAGCGGATGGTCTGCGCGTCCTCGGCGCGGCGGTTGATGATCTGGCTGGCGCTGATGCAGTCGCGCGCCTCTTGGGGCCGCGCCGATGCGGCGGTGCGCTGCGGCGCAGGTTCCGGGGAAGCGCAGGCGACGGGCGCGAACATCAGGACGATCGCGGCGGCGGCAAGCGAACGGTTCATCGGTCCTTCTCCCTTGCGTTCGGCCCCCGACGCTCTCGCGCCGGCGACTAGATAGTGCACCGCCTTCGGAAAAGGAATGGCGGCGCCCGGGGAGAGGGGCGCCGCCAGTTGGACCCGCTCGGGGTGAGGAGCCATCAGAAGCGGCCGCGGATACCGAACATGATCGTCCGGCCCGGATTGTAGTAGGTGAAGGTCGCGTTCTCGAACTGGAAGTAGGAACGCTGCTTCGCCTTGAAGATGTTGACGACGTCGAAGGTCAGCTCGGGCAGGTGCCGCGCGTTCAGGATCTGGTTGAGATCGAGCCGCGACGAGAAATCCCACTGCTGATAGTCGTCGGAATAGAGGGCGGCGGCGGGGATGCCGTTCTGGTTAGTGCCCGACACCTGCGAGCCCTGGTTCCACACCGTCGAGAGCCGGGCGCTGATGCCGTGGTTCTCGTAATAGACCGTGGCGTTGTACGAGTAGCGCGCGACGCCGAGCGCGACCGCCGGGGCGGCGCCGGTGCCCTTCTGGTCGATGATCGTGCCATTGACCGAGAAGCCGAAGCCGTTGATCCCGAGATAGCGGCCGAGCAGGAAGTCGAGCGACTGCACCCAGGTGCCCTCGAGGCCGTTGACGGTGAGCTGGCCGCTCGCGTTCACCTGCTGCTGCAGCACGACGGTGGCCTGATTCGGGCCGCCACGCGAGTTGATCGCGGCCTGCTGCGTGGGCGTCAGCGTGTCGAAGGTGATGCCGTACACCGCGAGGTCGGAGAAAGGCACGGTGGTCGTGCCGACCGTGGTGAAGCCGGTTATCGTTTTGCGGAAGGCGGCCACCGCCACATAGTCGCCCCGGCCCATATAATATTCGAAGCCAAGATCGAGATTGTCGGAGATGTAGGGCTCGAGCGCGGGGTTGCCGCGGGTGCCGACATCGGCCGACGGCGAGCTGAAGTTGACGCCCGGCAGCATCGCGTTCGGATTTGGCCGGGTCATCGTCCGCGAGGCCGCGACCCTGACGATCGCCCGATCCGAGACATTGTAAGCGACGTTCGCCGCCGGCAGCCAGTTGTCGTACCGGTTCCGCGTCAGCACGAAGTTCGTGATGTTCGGGAAGCAGCCGCCGTCGCGGACGTTGCCCGGGCCGGGGCAGCCGGCCGGCAGCGGCCCGGCGCCGTCGGGATCCGCGGCGTTGCGCGGGTCGGGCACCGAGACGAGGCCGCCGATCCGCTGGTCGGTGTGCACCCAGCGAACGCCGGCGTTGAAGCGCAGCCGATTGCCGCCCAGCGTCGTGTCGCCGTTGATCTCGCCGTAAAAGCCGAGCGTCTTTTCGCGGACATAGCCGCCGCTCGCGCCGGTGTTCGACGAGCCCGCCTCGGGCGCGTTGTCGTGGAAGCTGTCGTAGTTCGAGGCCTGGCGGAAGCGGTTCCAATCGACGGTGATGAACCCGCTCGGGCCGGGGCGCAGATAGGAGGCGAGCGCCGACTGCGGAATCAGCGAGCCGCCGTAGGTAACGGCGCCGCCCGGATAAAGCGGATAGGTCGGATAGCCGGCCGGCGCCGCGCCCGGCTGGTCGAGGCCCTGGCAGGGCGGCTGCGTATTGGGCGCGGGCAAGAACACGCTCGGATTGTTGCCGCACACGGCGTTCTGCCACGCTTGGCTGTTGTCGAAGGCGCGGATGCGGCGCGAGATGTCGTCATAGGCGCCGCCGACGCGCAGGTTGAGATGGTCGTCGCCCCACCTCAGGTTGCCGCGAACGCCGCGGGTGAAGGTCCGCCGCCGCTCGTCCTGGATGTTCACGCGGCCGCCCGCCCAGCCGAAATTGGCCGGGTTGTTCAGGTCCACGTTGGTGCTGATGTCGGGCACGCCGCCATTGTTGGTGTAGTTGACGGTGACGCCCGAACTCGCCGGCGTGATGACGACGACGGACGGCGATTCGCGGTGGAAGCGGCTTTCGGTCCAGTTCCCCTGGAGGTCGAACTGGAGACGGTCCGCGATCCGCCATTCGAGGCCGGGATTGATGCCCCAGAACTTCAGGTCCTCGTTGAACGGCCGGTATTCGAGGAACCACTGCGCGTTGGCGTAGGTGCCGCTGGTGACGACGCAGCCCTGGCTGCAATCCTCGCGGTCATAGGTGGTGTTGAGCGGGATCGCCGCGCCGTTGCGGCCGACCCAGTTCATATCGATGCGCTCAAGGTCGTTGTGCCGCTCGCCGTACATCGAGTCGATGTAGAAGTGCAGGTCGTCGCTCGGCCGCCATTCGAGGCTGAGCACGCCGACGATCCGGTCCTTCTTGCCGAACTCGTCCGACGGCCGGCCAAGGCGGGGGATGATGCCGTTGTCGATCTGCTGGATCGTCGCGCCGGGATTGTTGGCGAGCAGGAAGGCGGCGTCGATCGGCGTGCCGGGAGTGAGTCCGTTGCCGGCATTGGCGGGCACGGTGGCGGGAATGATCCAGTTGCCGCCGCCGGTCGTGTTGCAGGTGGTGCCGGCGGGACACTGCGCGCCGGTGAGGTTGGGGTTGGTCCAGCCGATCGTCTCGAAGCCGCGCACGCGCACCTCGTTGCGCACCGCGGCGACGCCGGCCAGGATGCCGAAATTCCCGAACGTCCCGCTTGCCAGCAGCGAACCGCGCCCACCCCAGCGGTTGGTGTTGCTGTTGTTGGTGAGCTCGGCCGAATAGCTGAGGTGCATCCCGGGCCGGTCGAACGGCCGCGCGGTGCGCATGTTGACCGTGCCGGCGGCCCCGCCTTCGAGCATGCTGGGCAGCGCGCTCTTGTTCACGGTGAGCTGGGTGAACAGCTCGCTCGGGAAGAGATCGAGATCCACCTCGCGGTTCGTGCTCTGCGCGTCCGTGCGTCCCGTGGAGGCGATCGCCACCGGCGCGCCGTTCAGCAGCACGCGGGTGAAGTCGGTGCCGAGGCCGCGGATCGCGATGTTGAGGCCTTCGCCGGTGATCTCGCGCGTGATCTGGATGCCGGGCACGCGGTTGAAGGACTCGGCGAGGTTGGTGTCAGGGAAGTCGCCAATGTCGTCGGCGAAGATCGACTCGGAGAAGCCGACATTGTTTTCCTTGGCGGTCGCCGCGTTGTTGAGGCTGGCGCGGATGCCGGTGACGACGATCGCCTCGTCGCCCTGCTGGCCGCCCTGCGTATTGCCCTGCGCGAAGGCGGCGCTGCCGATCAGTCCCGCCGCGAGGATCGTGGTCGCACGCAACGCCGAACGCGCACGTGAATGGCGCACCTGTGGATTGCTCATCTTTCCTCCCCTTTCGTCCCGTGCCTTTGCGGCACTGTGGTTTTCGGACCGGCTTGCGCGCCGTTTTATGTCCGCGATTCGCCCGGAATGGTAGCGCTCCCATTCGGTGTGACTCGAACCATGCGCGCTGTCAACGACAAAGGCCGGCGATGGTCCGCGCCCGGGCCTGGAACGCCCCATCGGCATGCAAAACGCATTAATTATTCAGGAAAATCCCGCGCCCGGCCGGTTGCCTTAGCGGGGGCCGGCGGGCCCTCCTTGACAGTGTTCGGGGGGCGGGGCCATGTGAACGCTAACAGCTTGCCGCCGGTGTGAGCGATACCAAAAGCAAGGAGGATCAAGGCCTTGGGCGTGTCCGCTGACGAGTCGTTCCTGCCCCTGGATGCGGCGCGCGCGACGCTCGCCGGCCGTGTCGATCTCGGCGAGGGGCCGACGCCGATCCTGGTCCGCGACGGCGTGGTGCGCGATGTGTCGCGCGCGGCGCCGACGATGCGTGACCTCATCGAGGCGCCGGACAGCGCCGCGCTGGACGGCCCCGTCCTGTTCGATCTCGCCGAGCTGGAGCGTCGCGCCCGCGCGCAGGACCCGGCGCGGCCATTCCTGCTCTCGCCGATCGACCTCCAGGTGGTGAAGGCGGCCGGCGTCACCTTCGCGCTCTCGGCGATCGAGCGGGTGATCGAGGAGCGGGCCCGCGGCGACGCGGCCGGCGCGGCGGCGGTGCGCGAGCGGATCGAGGCGCGCATCGGCGGCGAAATCCGCGCCGTGGTGCCGGGCTCGGAGGCGGCGGCGCGGCTGAAGGCGGCGCTGATCGAGGACGGGCTGTGGTCGCAATATCTCGAGGTCGCGATCGGCCCGGACGCGGAGATCTTCACCAAGGCGGCGGTGCTCGCCCCCGTCGGCTGGGGCGCCGAGATCGGCGTGCGATCGGATTCGCACTGGAACAATCCCGAGCCCGAAATGGTGCTGGTGGTGGACAGCCACGGCCGGACGAAGGGCGCGACGCTCGGCAACGACGTCAACCTGCGCGACTTCGAGGGGCGCAGCGCGCTGCTGCTCAGCAAGGCGAAGGACAACAACGCATCCTGCGCGATCGGCCCCCTGATCCGCCTGTTCGACGATCATTTCACCATGAACGACGTCGAGGCCGCCGAGGTGGAGCTGGAGATCGACGGGCCGGAGGGCTACCGGCTCGATGGCACCAGCTCGATGCGGCAGATCAGCCGCCCGCCGGCGGAACTTGTCCGCCAGGCGATGAGCGAGCATCATTATCCCGACGGCTTCGTTCTGTTCCTCGGCACCCTGTTTGCGCCGGTGCAGGACCGCGACGTTTCGGGCCGCGGCTTCACCCACAAGGTCGGGGACGTCGTCCGCATCTCGACGCCGTTGCTCGGCGTGCTCGAGAACAGGGTGACCACGTCGAAGGATGCGCCGCCCTGGCGAATGGGGATCGGCGCCTTGATCGAGAATCTCGCGCGGCGCGGCCTGATCGGCGCCGGCGAGCGACAGGAGATACACGCATGACGCAGGTGCTCACCCACTTCATCAACGGCGAGCGCGTCGCCGCGGACCCCGCCGGCGAGAGCCTGAATCCTTCGAACACCAACGACCGCGTCGCGCGCTATCCCGCGGCCGGCCCGGCCGAGGTCGATGCCGCGGTGGCCGCGGCGCGGGCGGCGCTGCCGGGCTGGGCCGGGGCGACGCCGGAGGTGCGCGCCGACCTGCTCGACAAGGTCGCCGCAACGATCATGGCGCGGGCCGACCAGCTCGGCGAGCTGCTCTCGCGCGAGGAGGGCAAGACCCTGCCCGAGGGCAAGGGCGAGGTGATGCGCGCCGCGCGCATCTTCCGCTACTTCGCGGGCGAGGCGATCCGCCGTCACGGCCAGACGCTCGATTCCGTGCGTCCGGGCATCGACGTCGAGACGCACCGCGAGCCGGTCGGCGTCGTCGGCCTGATCACGCCGTGGAACTTCCCGATCGCGATCCCGGCCTGGAAGGCGGCCCCGGCGCTCGCCTTCGGCAACACGGTGGTGCTGAAGCCCGCCAGCCCGACGCCGGCGATCGCCTGGGCGCTCGCCGACATCATCCACGAATGCGGCGCCCCGCCGGGCGTGTTCAACTTCATCATCGGCGAGGGCGGCGTCGGCGGCGCGCTCGTCGCGCACGAGGGCGTGGATGCGGTGTCCTTCACCGGTTCGCAGGCGGTCGGCGGCCGCGTCGCCGAGGCGGCGGTGAAGCGCCAGGCGCGCGTCCAGCTCGAAATGGGCGGCAAGAACCCGCTCGTCGTGCTCGACGACGCCGATCTCGACCGCGCGGTCGAGATCGCGATCGACGGCGGCTTTTTCAGCACCGGCCAGCGCTGCACCGCCTCGTCGCGCGTGATCGTGACCGAGGGCATCCACGATCGCTTCGTCGCGGCGATGGCGGAGCGGGCGAAGGCGCTGCGCGTCGGCGACGCGCTCGATCCCGCGACGCAGATCGGCCCGGCGGTGAGCGAGGGCCAGCTCGAGCAGAACCTGCGCTATGTGAAGATCGCGACCGAGGAGGGTGGCCGCCTCGTGACGGGCGGCGAGCGGCTGAGCCTCGCCAATCCCGGCCATTTCATGTCGCCGGCCGTCATCGCCGACACCGATCCCGACATGCGCATCAACAACGAGGAGGTGTTCGGCCCCGTCGTCAGCACCGTGCGCGTGAAGGATTACGAAGAGGCGCTGGAGGTCGCCAATCACGGCCAGTTCGGCCTGTCGGCGGGCATCGTCACCAACAGCCTCAAGCACGCGCGCCATTTCCGGCGGCACGTGCGCGCGGGCATGGTGATGGTGAACCTCCCGACGGCGGGCGTGGACTACCATGTGCCGTTCGGCGGCACCCGCAAGTCGAGCTGTGGCGCGCGCGAGCAGGGCTTCGCCGCGATCGAGTTCTACACCCAGACCAAGACCGTCTATATCGGGGGCTGAGGCCAGATGGACTATCCGATTCCGGCCGAGCGGCGCGCGGTCTATCCCAGCCTGCGCGGGCGCCGCGTGCTCGTCACCGGGGGCGGATCGGGCATCGGCGCGGGAATCGTCGAGGGTTTCGTCCGGCAGGGCGCGGACGTGACCTTCTTCGACATCGAGGAGGACGCCTCGCGCGCGCTCGCGGCGCAGCTCGCCAACGGCGGCAATAACGGGCCGCTGTTCCGCCGGATCGACCTCACCGACATCGCCGCGCTCCAGGCCGAGATCGACGCGCAGATCGCCGAGCGCGGGCCGTTCGACGTTCTCGTCAACAATGCCGCGAACGACGACCGCCACAAGCTCGCGGAGGTGACCGAGGCCTATTGGAACGACCGGATCAACGTGAACCTGCGCCACATGTTTTTCTGCGCGCAGTCGGTCGTGCCGGCGATGCGCGCGAAGGGCGGCGGGGCGATCGTCAATCTCGGCTCGATCTCCTGGCACCTCGGCGTCGAGGACCTGGTCGTCTACCAGACGGCGAAGGCCGGCGTCGAAGGGCTGACCCGCGCGCTCGCCCGCGAGGTCGGGCGCGACAATATCCGCGTGAGCTGCGTCGTGCCGGGCAACGTCCGCACGCCGCGCCAGCTCAAATGGTACACGCCGGAGGGCGAGGCGGAGATCGTCGCCGCACAGGCGCTGCCGGGCCGGCTGGCGCCGGAGGACATCGCCGCGATGACGATGTTCCTCGCCTCCGACGACGCTCGGCTGATCACCGGCCATTCCTATTTCGTGGACGCGGGGTGGTTATGAGCGTATCGGCTCCCGTTTCGGTGGCGCCCGTGGGCGCGACTTTGGGCGAAGGGCCGGTCTGGGTGGCGCACGAGGCCGCGCTCTGGTTCGTGGACATCAAGCAGCGCCGCCTCCACCGCTTCGACCCGGAAAGCCGCGCGGTGCGCAGCTGGGACGCGCCGGCGCAGCCGGGCTGGATCCTGCCCGCCGAAGACGGCGGCTTCGTCGTGGGGCTCCAGGGCGGCATCCACCGCTTCGATCCGGCGACCGGCGCCTTCGATCCGGTCGTTTCGGTGGAGGCGGAGCTGCCGGGCAACCGCCTCAACGACGCCTGCACCGACCTTCAGGGACGCATCTGGCTCGGCTCGATGGACGACGCCGAGGAGGCGGACACCGGCCGCATCTACCGCTTCGCGGGGGGGCGGCTGGAGGAGGCGGGCCTGCCGCCGGTGTGCATCACCAACGGCCCCGCCGTCTCGCCCGACGGGCGGCGGCTCTATCATGTCGATACGCTCGGCCGGAAAATCTGGGTGTGCGACCTTCGCGACGACGGCACGCTCTCGCCCTCGCGCCTGTTCGCGACGATCGGCGAGGGCGAGGGCTGGCCGGACGGGCCGAGCGTCGATGCGGAAGGCCATCTCTGGATCGGCCTGTTCGGCGGCTGGAGCGCGCGGCGCTACGCGCCGGACGGCACGCTGGTGGAGACCGTCCGCTTCCCGGTCGCCAACGTCACCAAGATCGCCTTCGGCGGGCCGGACCTGCGCACCGCTTTTGCGACCACCGCCGCCAAGGGGCTGAGCGACGCCGAGCGCGCCGCGCAGCCGGAGGCCGGCAACTTGTTCAGCTTCCGCGTGGACGTGCCGGGCGCGCCGGTGATCTTGGCCCGGCTGGGCTGAGCTTCAGCCGGCGCTGGCCTCGGTCCTGCGGGTGCGGGCCGGCTTCGGCTGGAGCCGGGGCGGCGCGGCGGATTCGCGCAGGATCAGCTCGTGCTGCAGCACCCGCTCGGCCTGGCCCGTCTCGCGCCCGAGGCGCCGCGCGCGCAGCTCCGCGAGCAGCAGCTCCATCGCCTGTTCCGCCATTGCGGCGATCGGCTGCTTCACGGTGGTGAGTTCGGGCCAGACGGTGGTTGCTGGCGCGGTGTCGTCGAAGCCGACGACGGAGAGGTCGCCGGGCACGTCCAGCCCGGCGCGGTGCGCGACGCTGACGGCGGCCGCCGCCATGTCGTCGTTCGAGGCGAAGATGGCGGTCGGCCTGGGCTCGCGCGACAGCAGCCGCTGCGCCGCCACCAGCCCGGAGCGGTAGGTGAAATAGCCCTGCTCTACCGCAGCCTCGTCGGGATCGAGCCCCGCCTCGGCGAGCGCATCGCGAAAGCCCTGGAGCCGGTCGCCGCTCGCCTTGATGTTGGGATGGCCGACGATGAAGCCGATGCGGCGGTGGCCGAGGCCGAGCAGGTAGCGGGTCATCTCCTCGGCGGCGGCGCGGTCGTCGATGCGAACGTTGAGATGGTCCGCCCGCCGTCCGGCAATGCCGACCGTCACGACCGGCAGCCCGGCCGCCGCCAGCTCGGCATGAACCGCCAGCGATTCGGAAAGCGGCGGCGGCAACACGATGCCGTCGACGCCCGATCCGGCGAAGCGGCGCGTCGCCTCCGCCTGCTCGTCCGCGCGCTCCGACGCGCAGGGCTCGAGCACGACGTGGCAGCCCGCGCCCTTCGCCGCCTCCAGCGTGCCGACGAGGAACTGGCTGAGATAGGCGGCGGACGGATTGGCGTAGAGCAGACCGATGTGCAGCGCCTCGCCCGCGGCGAGGCTGCGCGCGGCCGCATTGGGCGAATAGTTGAGCGCCTTGATCGCCGCCTCGACCGCCGCGCGCGTCGATTCGCGTACGTTGCTTTCGCCGTTGATGACGCGCGAGACCGTCATCGCGGAGACGCCGGCGGCGCGCGCGACGTGCTGGATGGTAACGGTCCCGTGCTTGCGTCGTCTCGGCCTGCTCATGGCATTCCTTTTGTTTTCCGGCCTGTCGAACCGTGGCGCAGCCGATGCCGTTGACCGTGCGCGGCGGTCAAGTCTATCTGTATGGTAGCGCTATCACAAATCGGACAAGGCGCGCGAGGGAGGATGCTGATGGGAATGGGAATCGTGCAGTCGCGTGCGCGTCGCTGGGCCGCCGCCGGCATGGCCTGCGCGATGGCGGTCGCCGGGTGGTTCGCGCTCGCCGCCGCGGCGCAGCCGTCCGTGCCGCTCTACAAGGATCCCTCGCAGCCGATCGAGCGCCGCATCGAGGACCTGCTCTCGCGCATGACGCTGGAGGAAAAGGTCGCGCAGCTCACCGCCGTCTGGGAGCATAAGGACCGCATCCAGACGCCCGACGGCCAGTTCTCGCTCGAGCGCGCGATGGCGGCCTTCCCGCACGGCGTCGGGCAGATCACCCGGCCGTCCGACCGTCGCGGCGTGGCGTCGCCCGCGGCGACCGGCGCCGCCGGCGCGACCGCCAATCAGCCCAATCGCGGCCCGCGCGAGACCGCCGAATATGTCAACGCGGCGCAGCGCTGGGCGGTTGAGCACACCCGCCTCGGCATCCCGATCCTGTTCCACGAGGAGGCGCTGCACGGCTATGTCGCGCGCGACGCGACCAGCTTCCCGCAGGCGATCGGCCTCGCCTCGACCTGGGACCCGGCGCTGGTCGAGCGCGTGTTCAACGTCGCTTCGCGCGAGATGCGCGCGCGCGGCGTCCATCTCGCGCTCGCGCCGGTCGTCGACGTCGCGCGCGACCCGCGCTGGGGGCGGATCGAGGAGACCTACGGCGAGGACCCGTACCTTGTGAGCGAGATGTCGCTGGCCGCGATCCGCGGTTTCCAGGGCACGACGCTACCGCTGGGGCCGCAGCGCGTGTTCGCGACGCTCAAGCACATGACCGGCCACGGCCAGCCGGAAAGCGGCACCAACACCGGCCCCGCGCCGTTCGGCGAGCGCACGCTGCGCGAGATCTTCTTCCCGCCGTTCGAGCGCGCGGTGCGCGAGCTGCCGGTGCGCGCGGTCATGCCTTCCTACAACGAGGTGGACGGCATCCCGTCGCACGCCAACCGCTGGATGCTGCACGACGTGCTGCGCGGCGAATGGGGTTTCCAGGGCGCGATCGTGAGCGACTATTTCGCGATCCGCGAGATGGTGTCGCGGCACCACATGGCCGCCGATCCGGCCGAGGCCGCGGTGTTCGCGCTCAATGCCGGCGTCGACCAGGAGTTGCCGGACGGCGAGGCCTATCTCCAAATCCCCGCGCTGCTGCAACAGGGCCGCATCACGATGGCGCAAGTGGACGACGCGGTGCGCCACGTGCTGCGTCTCAAGTTCGAGGCGGGGCTGTTCGAGCATCCCTATGTCGATGCCGACCGCGCGGACGCGCTCACCGCCACGCCCGACGCGATCGCGCTCGCCCGCGAGGCGGCGGCGCGGGCGATCGTGCTGCTGCGCAACGAGAACAACCTGCTGCCGCTCGATGCCGGCCGCATCCGCCGGCTGGCGGTGATCGGCACGCACGCGCAGGACACGCCGATCGGCGGCTATAGCGACGTGCCCCGCCATGTCGTCTCGGTGCTCGAGGCGCTGCGGGAGGAGGCGCGCGGCCGCTTCCAGGTGGATTATGCCGAGGGCGTGCGCATCACCGAGGGCCACGTCTGGGCGCAGGACGAGGTGACGCTGACGCCTCCCGAGGTCAACGCTTGGCTGCGCGCCGAGGCGATCGAGACGGCGCGCCGGGCCGACACGATCGTGCTGGTGCTCGGCGGCAACGAGCAGACGAGCCGCGAGGCCTGGGCCGACAACCATCTCGGCGACCGCGACTCGCTGGGGCTGGTCGGGCAGCAGGAGGAGCTCGCCCGCGCGATCCTCGCGCTCGGCAAGCCGACGGTGGTGATCCTGCTCAACGGTCGGCCGCTCTCCGTCGAATATCTCGCGGAGAATGCGCCGGCGCTGCTCGAAGGCTGGTATCTGGGGCAGGAGACCGGGCACGGCATCGCCGACGTGCTGTTCGGCCGGGTCAATCCGGGCGGGCATCTGCCGGTCACGATCGTCCGCAATGCCGGCCAGGTCCCGTCCTTCTACAACCACAAGCCGACGGCGCGGCGCGGCTATTTCTTCTCCTCGGCGGCGCCGCTCTATCCGTTCGGCTACGGGCTGAGCTACACGACGTTCGACATCTCGGCGCCGCGGCTCGCGCGCGACACGATCGGCATCAACGACAGCGTCGGCGTCGAGGTGGACGTGACCAACACCGGCAGCCGCGCCGGCGACGAGGTGGTGCAGCTCTACGTCCGCGACGACGCCGCCTCGGTGACGCGGCCGGTGCTCGAGCTCAAGCGCTTCCAGCGCGTGACGCTCCGGCCCGGCGAGTGCCGCACGCTCCGCTTCGAGCTGCGCCCGGCGGACCTGTCGCTGTGGAATGCCGAGATGCGCCGCGTCGTCGAGCCGGGCACCTTCACCATCTCCGCCGGCCCGGACTCGGCGACGCTCAGGAGCACGACGCTGACGGTACGGTGAGCCGCCGGCACTCCCTGTCCCGGCGAGGCCGGGCTGGGGAGGATCAGCTGCCCCCGTCCTTCACCGCATAGACCCCGAACACCGCGCCGACGAAGCCGCCGGCGACGTGGGTGCTGAGGATGGTCCCGTCGAGGTCGCCGCCGATCGGCTGCCACGCGCCGTCGCGGCCCGCGAAGGCGAAGCGGTAGGTCGCGCCCTCGGCGCTGACGCGCAGGCGCACCGGGCCGTCCGGCGCCGGGGCGGTCGCCAGCACCTCGCCCTGGGCGGGCGAGCCGGGACCGGCGCGACGGCGCAGGCGTAGCACCCGCCGCCCGTCCTCGATCCCGAGCGCGATCGCGTACCAATAGTCGTCGTTCTGGAGCGCGGCGAGCCCGGCCTCCTCGCCCGCGTCGGCGGGGTTGAAGGCCAGCTCGGTCTCCGCCGTGGCGTCGAGATGCTGCTGCCGCCGCGCGAGGAAGGAGGGGTTGGCGTTCTCGCCCAGCCCGACGGGCCGCGGCTGGAGCACCAGGTCGCCATGTTCGAGCCGGAACCACGCGCCCCGGGGATTGCGCATCATCATCCAGTAGGGCGGCAGCGCCGCGCCCTCGAACTCGTCGCGGACCCGGAACGGGCCGGAGGTCGGCACCGGCGGCGCCGGCTGGGCGGGGAGGTTCGGGCGCGGGTGGACATAGGGCACCGCCTCGCCCGGCTCGGTGATGTGCGGCCAGCCGTCCCTCCACTCGACCGGCATCAGGAAGGTCTCGCGGCCGGTATTGTAGAAATCGTCGGCATAGGGCCGGACGGCGAGGAAGGTCACCCACCAGTCGCCATTCTGGGTCTGCACGAGCTGGGCGTGGCCCGCCGACGTGATCGGGAAGGGCCTCTCCGGCGGCAGGTCGCGCTGGGTAAGGATCGGGTTGTTCGGGCCGGGCAGATACGGCCCGGTCACGTTGCGGCTGCGCAGTGCCACCTGGCTGTGGTTCACCGCGGTGCCGCCCTCGGCGCAGATCAGATAGTACCAGCCGTCCACCTTGATGATGTGCGGCCCCTCGATCCAGATCGGATTGGAGCCGGGATCGACGCCGCCGTCGATCAGCACGGTGCGCGGCCCGAAGGGCTGGAGCATGTTGAGGTCCAGCTCCTGGATCCAGATCGCGCGGTGCCCCGGATAGCGCTCGCCGCCCGGGGGTGCGTCGTTGTTGAGCAGCCAGGCCCGCCCGTCGTCGTCGAAGAAGAGCGAAGGGTCGATGCCGCCGATGGTGGGGAGCCAGACCGGATCGGACCACGGCCCGGCGGGATCGCGCGCGGTGATCACATAATTGCCGCCGCAATCGACGCAGGTGTTGGTGATGTAGAAAATGCCGTTGTGATGGGAGATCGCCGGCGCGAAGACGCCGCGCGACAGGCCGAGCCGTCCGAAATCGAGCTGGCCCGGCCGGTCGATCGCATTGCCGATCTGCGTCCAGTTCACCAGGTCGCGGCTGTGGAAGACCGGAATGCCCGGGAACCAGGCGAAGGTGGAGTGGACGAGATAATAGTCCTCCCCGACCCGTACGATCGAGGGATCGGGATAGAAGCCGGAGAGGATCGGGTTGCGATAGTCGTTCGGTCCGGCCGAATGCGCGGCATCGGCCGGGTTCGAGCCCGAATAGTCGAACCAGGCGAAGCGCGCCTCCTGCGCCGCCGCCGGCGTAGGGAAGGCAAGCAGCGCGGCGGCGAGCGCGCGCGCGGTTTGCGTACGCAGCGAACGCTTGCTCTCTCCCTTGAGCGAGAGGGCAGGGTGGGCTTTCATGGTCCATCGGTTCATGGCTGGTCCCTCCCGGGAGCGTAGGGGTTCTGGATCGCCTTGTACCAGGCGAGGTCGTGCTCCGGCGGCGCATAGCCGTCCGGCAGCGGAAGGCCGTTGAGGCTCTGGAAATAGGCGATGCAGGCGTCGCGCCACCATCTCGCCTCGTCCTCCTGGATGGCGAGGAAGGCGGCGACCTCGGCGAAGCGCTGGGCGTCGATCTTGCCCGCCAGTCCCGCCCAGGTCCGCCGCATCCGCCGCACGTAGTCCACCCCCCGCGTGTAGCGCACCACCAGTTCGTCCCACAGCGTCCGGCCGTTGTCGAGCCGGTAGGTCCAGGGGACGTGGTGGAACCAGAGCAGGTAATCGTCGCCCACGGTGGCGAGATTGCCCCAGCGCGCGGCGACCTCCGGCGCATATTGGGCGAGCGCATTGCTGCCGGTCGTGGTGCGGTCGAAGCCGATGCCGTCGCGATCAGCATTGTGGAAATAGGTCGGGTTCCAGTCGCGCCGCGGCAGGTCGTCCACCCAGGGGCCGGGCCCGTAATGATGGCCCGTCGCCATCAGGTGATGGAGGCCGAGCGGCGTCATATAGTCCACCACCGCCTGGCGCGACCCCATCATCATCTCCACGATCGGACCGACCAGCGCGGGATCGTTGCCCCAGGTCATGCGCGCCCATTCCTCGGCGACCTCGCGCGCCGAGGCCTCTGGGTCCCAGGCGAAGCGGCCGAGCGCGTACCAGTTCGCCTGATCGAACTGGGAGCCGGACCAGCTGCGGCTGTTGCCGGTATTGGCGACGCCGGCGACGAGCGTGTGCGTGTAGGGGAAGAGCCGCCCTTCGACCACGCTGGCGACGGTCGAGCCGGGCCCGCGCGCGTGGGTATCGGCGCGCATCGCTTCCTCCCACATCGTGCCGAGATAGGCGAGGTGGGTGTTGAAGCCGAGATATTCCTTGGTGACCTGGAACTCCGTGCCGACATTGGTGCGCGGCATCGCCCCGAACAGCGGGCTGAACGGCTCGCGCGGCTGGAAGTCGATCGGGCCGTTCTTGACCTGCACGATCACATTATCGCGAAAGCGGCCGTCGAGCGGGTGGAACTCGTCATAGGCCTGGGCGAAGCGGTCCGCGCCGGTGTCGGCATAGACGAAGGCGCGCCAGATCACGACGCCGCCATGCGGCGCCAGCGCCTCGGCGAGCATGTTGGCGCCGTCGGCATGGGTGCGGCCGAAATCCTGCGGCCCCGGCGTCCCTTCCGAATTCGCCTTGACGAGGAAGCCGCCGAAATCGGGAATGTAGCGGTAGATTTCGTCCGCCTTCTCCCGCCACCAGCGGCGCACGCGCGGGTCGAGCGGGTCGGCGGTATCGAGCGCGCCGAGCGCCATCGGCGCGTTGAACCGGGCCGAGAGATAGACGCGGATGCCGTAGGGCCGGAAGATGTCGGCGAGCGCCTTCACCTTCTCGAGGAAGCGCGGCGTCAGGATGTCGGCATTGGAATTGACGTTGTTGAGCACGACGCCGTTGATGCCGATCGAGGCGTCGGCGCGCGCATAGTCTGTGTAACGCGGGTCGGCGAAGCGCGGCAGCGACTGCCAGTCCCACAGCGACAGCCCCGCATAGCCGCGCACGACGTGCCGATCGAGATTGTCCCAGTGGTCGAGCATTCGTAGCTCGACCCGCGGCCGGTCGGCGAGGTCGAGCCGGTCGATCGGCTGGCGGGTCTGGATCAGCCGGAGCAGGCGGAAGGCGCCGTAGAGCACGCCGACGTCGCTGTTGGCGGCGATCACGGTCGCGCGCTTGCCGCCGATCCTCATGCTGCGGATCAGGAAGCCCTCGCGTCCCAGCGGCTCGAGCGGGAGGCGGAGCGACGCGACGATGGGCGAGGAGGCGGGCGTCCCGATCACGATCGCCCCGTCGGCGGGCGCGGCGACGCGCGGCGGCGTCCGCCCCAGTAGCCCGCCAAGGCCGCGCTCCAGCTCGGCCCGCGCCGCTTCCAGCGTCGGCGAATCGCCCTGCTGAACGATCGCGGACGCGTGCGGGTGGTAACGGGCCGCGGCGGCCGGCTCGACCGGGCGGTAGCGCAGCCACAATTCGTAGCCGTCCTCGGCGCTGGCGGGGGCGGAGAGGAGAAGGGCGAAGAAGGCGGCGATCAGGCTGAATGCGGCTGCGAGGCGCATCTCTTTCTCCCCCGAATCGGCGGCTCGCCATTGACAAGGCGGCTCGCGCTCTTTCAAATGTGAGCGGTACCATAGATCGCCGAGGCGATGCGACAACAGGAAAAATGACCGTCCGGACGATGGTCGCGGAGTGAGTGGATGCGGCATGCTTGAGATCGCGTCGGCGCGCGTCATCGTCACCTCGCCGGGGCGCAATTTCGTCACGCTGAAGATCGAGACGAAGGACGGTCTCACCGGCCTCGGCGACGCCACGCTGAACGGCCGCGAGCTCGCGGTCGCGTCGTACCTTTCGGACCACGTCATCCCCTGCCTAATCGGTCGCGACGCGCACCGGATCGAGGACATCTGGCAGTTTCTCTATCGCGGCGCCTATTGGCGGCGCGGGCCGGTGACGATGACGGCCATCGCCGCGGTCGACATGGCGCTGTGGGACATCAAAGCGAAGGCGGCGGGCCTGCCGCTCTATCAGCTGCTCGGCGGCGCCTGCCGCGAGGGCTGCATGGTCTACGGACATGCCAACGGCAGGACGATCGAGGAGACGATCGAGAACGCGCTTCACTACAGGGAGCAGGGCTATCGCGCGATCCGTCTCCAGGCCGGCGTGCCGGGCCTCGCCTCCACATATGGCGTCTCGAAGGACCGCTATTTCTACGAGCCCGCCGACGCCGATCTGCCGACCGAGAATGTCTGGTCGAGCGAGAAATATATGCGCTCGGTGCTGCCGCTGTTCGAGAAGGCGCGCGAGGCGCTCGGCTGGGACGTCCACCTGCTCCACGACATCCACCACCGGCTGACGCCGATCGAGGCGGGGCGGCTGGGCAGGGACCTGGAGCCCTTTCGCCCGTTCTGGATCGAGGACCCGACGCCGGCGGAGAATCAGGAGGCCTTCCGCCTGATCCGCCAGCACACGACGACGCCGATCGCGGTCGGCGAGATCTTCAGCTCGATCTGGGACGCGAAGGAGCTGATCGAGAACCAGCTCATCGACTATATCCGCGCCACCGTCCTTCACGCCGGCGGCATCACGCATCTCAGGAAAGTCGCCGCGCTGGCCGATCTCTACCAGGTGCGCACCGGTTGCCACGGCGCCACCGACCTCTCACCGGTGACGATGGCCGCGGCGCTGCATTTCGGTCTGTCGATCCCCAATTTCGGCATCCAGGAATATATGCGGCACACGGCGGAGACCGACGCCGTCTTCCCCCATGCCTATTGCTTCGCGGACGGCCTACTGCACCCGGGCGACGCGCCCGGCCTCGGCGTCGAGATCGACGAGAAGCTGGCCGGGAAATATCCCTACAAGCGCGCCTATCTGCCGGTGAACCGGCTCGAGGACGGGACGCTATGGAACTGGTGAGCGCGTCCCGCCGCCGCGGCGGACCGGGAGGCGCGGCATGACGGCGCCGGCGCCTCGTTCGGCCCGCGTTGGCCATGTCCGCTGGGTGATCTGCTTCCTGCTCTTCGCCGCGGTGGTGCTAAGCTACATCGACCGGCTCGTCCTGTCGGTGCTGAAGCCGACGCTGCAGCAGGAATATGGCTGGACGGAGACCGGCTATGGCGACGTCGTCTTTTGGTTCCAGGCGACCTACGGCATCGGCTTCCTCTTCTTCGGCCGGCTGATCGACAAGGTCGGCGCAAAGGCGGGCTACCTCATCGCCATGGGCGTGTGGACGCTGGCGCACATGGCCCACGCGCTCGTCACCACGACGCGCGGCTTCACCCTCGTCCGCATCCCGCTGGCGATCGGCGAATCCGGCACCTATCCGGCCGCGATCGCCGCCGCCTCCGAATGGTTTCCGAAGAAGGAGCGGGCGCTTGCCATCGGCATCCTCAACGCCGGCGCCAATGTCGGCGCGGTGGTGACGCCCCTGATCGTGCCGGCGATCACGCTGGCGCTGAGCTGGCAGAGCGCCTTCGTCATCACTGGCCTCGTCAACTTCGTCTGGATCGCCGCCTGGGTGTGGTACTACCGCCGCCCGCGCGCCCATCCGCGGGTCACCGAGGCGGAGATCGCGCATATCGAATCCGATCCGCCGATCCTGCAGCGCGAGGTGCCGTGGCGGCGCCTGCTCGCGACGCGCCAGGCCTGGGCCTATATGTCCGGTCGCTTCCTGATCGATCCGGTCTGGTGGATGTTCCTGTTCTGGCTGCCGGACTTCCTCCACCGCCGGCACGGCATCGATCTTCAGGGCTACGGCCCACCGCTCGTCGCCATTTACGTCGTCGCCGACATCGGCTCGATCCTCGGCGGCTGGGCCTCGTCGCGGATGCTGGCGCGCGGCGCCTCCGCCAACCGCGCCCGCAAGATCGCCATGCTCGGCTGCGCGCTCGTCGTCGTGCCCGTCGCCTTCGCCGCGCATGTTCCGGCGGCATGGATGGCGGTGGGGCTGATCGGCCTCGCCTGCGCGGGCCACCAGGGCTTCTCCGCCAATCTCTTCTCGATGCCGGCGGACCTTTACCCGAAATGGGCGCAGGGCTCGATCGTCGGCCTCGGCGGCTTCGCCGGCGCGGCGGGCGGGATGCTGATGAGCAAATATGCCGGCTGGGTGCTGGAGACGTTCGGCAGCTACACGCCGATCTTCATCATTTGCGGCGGCGCCTACCTGCTCGCGCTGCTCGTGTTCCACGCGATCAACCCGAGCTACGCGCCTGTCTCCAAGTTCGCGCTGGCCGAGGAGGCGAGGGCGTGACCCGGCCCCTCAAGCTCGATCCCGACCGGCTCTTCCCCGCCGATCCGACGATGCGAAAGATCGCCCGCGCGCTGCACGAATCGATCGAGGGCCTGCCGATCCTCAGCCCCCACGGCCACACCGATCCGGCCTGGTTCGCCTATGACGAGCCGTTCCCCGATCCGGCGCGGCTGCTGATCGTCCCCGATCACTATGTTTTCCGGATGCTCTACAGCCGGGGCGTGCCGCTGGACTCGCTCGGCGTGCCGACCGAGGACGGCAGCCCGACCGCGAGCGATCCGCGCAAGATCTGGCGCGTCTTCGCAGACCACTATCACCTGTTCCGCGGCACGCCCTCGCGGCTGTGGCTCGACTGGGTGTTCGCCGAGGTGTTCGGCCTCGATGTGCGGCTCGAGCCAGCGACCGCCGAGCTCTATTACGAGACGATCGACGCCGCGCTGAAGCGCCCGGAGTTCCGCCCGCGCGCGCTCTACGACCGCTTCAATATCGAGGTGATCGCGACCACCGAAAGCCCGCTCGACCTGCTCGACCATCATCGCGCGATCCGCGACAGCGGCTGGCACGGGCGCGTCATCACCGCCTACCGGCCCGACCCGGTGGTGGATCCAGAGCATCCGGGCTTCGCGGCGAACCTCGTCCGCTTCGGCGAGATCACGGGCGAGGACGTTTCGACTTATGCCGGCTACCTGCGCGCCCACGAGAACCGCCGCGCCTGGTTCCGCGCGGCGGGCGCGACCTCGACCGATCACGGCCATCCCAGCGCCTTCACCGCCGACGTGCCCCGCGCCGAGGCGGAGGCGCTCTACGAGAAGGTGCGCGCCGGCCGCGCGACGCCGGCGGAGGCCGAGCTGTTCCGCGGGCAGATGCTCACCGAAATGGCGCGCATGTCGCTCGACGACGGGATGGTGATGCAGATCCATCCCGGCGTCGCGCGAAACCACAATCCCGCTGTGCTCGCCCGCTTCGGCCGGGACAAGGGGGCGGACATCCCGGTTGCCTGCGAATTCGTCTGTGCGCTCAAGCCCTTGCTCGATCGTTTCGGCAACGATTCCCGGCTGATGCTGATCCTGTTCACGGTCGACGAGGACGTCTATTCGCGCGAGCTGGCGCCACTCGCGGGCCACTATCCGGCGCTCCGGCTCGGCCCGCCCTGGTGGTTCCACGACAGTCCGGAGGGGATGCGCCGCTTTCGCGAGCGGACGACCGAGACGGCGGGCTTCTACAACACGGTCGGCTTCAACGACGACACCCGCGCCTTCCTCTCGATCCCGGCTCGGCACGATGTCGCGCGGCGAATGGACTGCGCCTTCCTCGCGCGCCTCGTCGCGGAGCATCGGCTCGATATGGACGAGGCGTTCGAGGTCGCCCGCGCGCTTGCCTACGACCTCGCCAAGGAAGCCTACAAATTGTGACCGGACGGCTGGGCGAAGCGGCGCTGGCGCGCCTGCCCGCCTGGGTCGCGCGTCCCTCCGGGGCGCGGCCCTTGCCCCGCGTCGTCCATCTCGGCATCGGCGCCTTCCATCGCGCCCACCAGGCGCCGGTGTTCGAGCGGCTCGGCTGGGGCGTGATCGGCGCCTCGCTGCGCTCGCACGCCGCGCGCGAGGCGATGGCGCCGCAGGACTTTCTCTACAGCCTCGTCGTCGGCGAGGAGGTGCGCGTCGTCGGCGCGGTGCGCGAGGTGCTCGTGGACCGGGACGCGATGGTCGCCGCGATGGCGGCCCCGGCGATCGAAATCGTCACGCTCACCGTCACCGAAAAGGGCTATCTCCCGGACCCTGAGCGGCGCGGCGCCGCGGACCTGATCGCCGCCGCGCTGGACCTGCGCCGGCGGCGCGGCCTCGGGCCCTTCACCACCATTTCCTGCGACAACCTGCCCGAAAACGGCGCGAGGCTGCGCGCGGCGGTGCTCGAGGCGAGCGCGCCGGAGGCCGCGGAATGGATCGCGGCGCGCGGCGCCTTCCCGCTCACCATGGTGGACCGGATCGTGCCCGCGACCGAGCAGGCGGATATCGACGCGCTCGCGGCGCGCATCGGCCTCGTCGACCGCGCGATGGTGAAGACCGAGCCTTTCTGGCAGTGGGTGATCGAGGACCGCTTCGCCGGCGCGCGGCCCGATTTCCCGGCGGTCGGCGTGCACCTTGCCGCCGACATCGCGCCCTGGGAGAAGGCGAAGCTGCGCCTGCTCAACGGCGCGCACAGCGCCATCGCCTATCTCGGCGGGCTCGCCGGCATCGGCTTCGTCCATGAGGTCGTCGCGATCCCTGCCTTCGCGCGCTATATGAAGGCGCTGTGGGACGAAGCAGCGGCGACGCTCGATCCGCCGCCGGGGCTCGACATCGCCGCCTATCGCCGCGAGCTGATGGCGCGCTTCGCAAATCCGGGCCTGCAACACCGCACCCGCCAGATCGCGATGGACGGGTCGCAGAAGCTGCCGCAGCGCCTGCTCGGCTCGATCGCGGACCGGATCGCGCGGGATGCGGGGTTCGAGGCGCTGGCGCTCGCCGTCGCCGGCTGGATCCGCTGGCAGGGCGGGCGGACCGACGCGGGCGCGCGCTTCGAGGTGGACGATCCGCTCGCCGACGAGATCGCGCGCCGGCTCGCCGGGGCGAATACGCCCGCCGATCAGGTCCGCGCCATTCTCGGAATGGATGCGATCTTTCCGCCGGAGCTTGCTGAAAATCCGGTATTTTCCGAATCCGTCACCCGGCAGCTTGCCCGGCTCGCCGCCGTCGGCGCGCGGGCCGCGATCGAGGCGTTCGGCCGATGAAGCTCAACCGCCGCGAAATGCTCGCCCTCGCGCTCGGCCTTGCCGCCGCGCCCGCCTTCGCCCGCGACGGGGAAGGGGCGGAGTCGCTGAAAGCGCTCGCCGCCCGCTCGGGCCGCCGCTTCGGCTCGGCGATCGGCATCCGCACCGGCTCGTTCGGCGATCCCCGCTATGTCGAAATCATCGCCCGCGACTGCGGCCTGATCGTGCCCGAGAACGAGCTGAAATGGCAGTGGACGCGGCCCGCGCCGGACCGCTTCGATTTTCGACAGGCGGACCGGATCATGGACTTCGCCGAAGCCCATCATCTCGCCGTGCGCGGCCATACCCTGCTGTGGCACCACCCGGCATGGTTCCCCGAATGGGTCGCGAGCTACGACTTCGGCGCCAATCCCGTCGCCGAGGCGGAGCGGATGCTGCGCGAGCACATCGCGACGATCTGCCGGCGCTACGGCACGCGCATCCACGGCTATGACGTGGTCAACGAGGCCGTCGATCCGGCAACCGGCGGGCTGCGCGACACCCCCTTCTCGCGCGCCATGGGCGGGGCGGAGGCGGTGCTGGACCTCGCCTTCCACGCCGCGCGCGAGGCGGCGCCGCACGCCCAGCTCGTCTACAACGATTACATGTCATGGACGCCGAACAGCGCGACGCATCGCGACGGCGTGCTGCGCCTGCTCGAAGGGTTCCGGCGCCGCAACGTCCCGGTCGATGTGCTGGGCGTGCAGGCGCATATCGGCGCCGGCAACAATCCGGGCGATCCGCCCGACTTCGGCCTGCGCGACGAGGCGGCCTGGCGGCGCTTCCTCGACGAGGTGGTGGCGATGGGCTACGACCTGCTGGTCACCGAGTTCGACGTGCACGACCGCGGCGTTCCCGCCGACTTTGCCTTGCGCGACCGCGCCGTGGCCGATCTTGGCGGCGCCTTCCTGGAGCTGATGCTCTCCTATCCGCAGCTCGGCGATATCCTCGCCTGGGGCATGGCGGACAGCTATTCCTGGCTGCAGGGGCGCACTCCGCGCGCCGACGGCCTGCCCAAGCGCCCCTGTCCCTACGACGCGGACTTCCGGCCCAAGCCGCTGCGCGCGGCGATGGCGGCGGCGCTGGCGGGCGCCGGCTCCCGCCACCAGCCGCGGACGGCGTGAGGCTTCGGGGCGTCTTCCGGGCGTTGGCCTAGCGCGCGGCCATCAGCGGCGCGCCATAGCCCGCCGCGGCCAACTCATGTTCGGCCTGGGCGAAGCCGGAGGCGGGGATGAACTCGCCGGCACGGTCGCCGATCTCGTCCCAGCGCGCCGTGACCTGATCGGCGACATCCGCGCCGCTGCCCAGCTGCACGCCCCCGGTCATCGTCACATAGGCGAGGGAGAAATGGCCGGCGCCGGCACACAGGATCGCGCGCGTCGGCGCGGTCTCCGCGCACAGCGCGACGACGCCGGGGCTGACCAGCGCCGGATCCAGCATCGCCAGCGCCTCGGGGGCGAGCAGGCCGTCGGTCATCTGCGTCGCCGCGGTGGGCGCGAGGCAGTTGACGCGAATGCCATATTTCTCGCCCTCGATGGCGAGCGTCTGCATCAGCCCGACCAGCGCCATCTTCGCGGCGCCGTAATTGGCCTGACCGAAATTGCCGTAGAGACCGGACGACGAAGTCGTCATCACGATGCGGCCATATTTCTGCTGCCGCATCGTCTCCCACACCGCCTTGGTGCAGATCGCCGAGCCGATCAGGTGGACATCGACGACGAGGCGGAACTCGTCCAGTGTCATCTTGGCGAAGCTCTTGTCGCGCAGGATGCCGGCATTGTTGACCAGGATGTCGATGCGGCCCCAGGCGTCCATCGCCTGGCCGACCATTGCCTCGACCGCGTCCGGATCGGTGACGGACGCGCGCACGCCGATCGCCTCGCCGCCGCCGCGGCGGATTTCCATCGCGACCCGCTCGGCATTGCCGGCATCGACGTCGTTCACCAGCACCTTCGCGCCGCGCTGGGCGAGGGCGAGGGCGTGGCAGCGGCCCAGCCCGCCGCCGGCGCCGGTCACGATCGCGACGCGGCCATCCAGTCTCAGAGTAGCTTCGTTCATCCGTTTACTCGCTTGGTTCGTGTCAGGCGTTCGCCGCGGCGGCGCCCGGCTCCTCGCCGAGCAGCATGGCGCGGAGCCGCAGCTTGTCGATCTTCCCCGTCCCAGCGAGCGGGAGGCGCGTCATGCGAACAATTTCGTCGGGAATCCACCAGGAGGCGACGCGGCCCTCAAGCGGGGCAAGCAGATCCTCGTCGGAGAGGTCGGCGCCATCGCACATCTCGACCACCAGCACCGGCCGCTCGCCCCACTTCGGGTGCGGCCGGCCGACCACCGCGGCGAGCGCGACCTCGGGCAGCGCGCCGACGATCGATTCGATCTCCTGCGGGTTGATCCACTCGCCACCGGACTTAATCAGGTCCTTGGCGCGGCCGGTGATGGTCAAATTGCCGGCCTCGTCGATCCGGGCAAGATCGCCGGTGTCGAACCAGCCGTCGCGGGTCGCCGGCTCGGTCTCGCCGAAATATCGCTCCACCACGCTCGGCCCCCGCACGTGGAGGTGGCCCTCCACGCCCCGCTGCTCCGGCAGCGGATTGCCCTCGGCGTCCGTCAGCATCAGGTCGAGCCCGACCGCGGGCCGGCCGCTGAGCGAGGGATCGCGCATCGGATCGTCCGGCGCCGCCGAGGTGCCGAGCGGGGAGAGCTCGGTCATGCCCCAGGTGGTCTGGACGGCGATGCCGCGCGATTCGATGCGCCGCATCAGCGAGGGTGGCATTGGCGAGCCGCCGACCATGATCCGCCTGAGCGTGGGCACCGCGCGGCCGGTCTCGTCGAGATGGTCCATGAGGCCGAGCCACACGGTCGGCACGCCCACCGCGATCGTCGCCCCCTCGGCCACGATCAGGTCGGCGAGGCTGGCGCCGTCGGCCTGCCGGCCCGGCAGGACGAGCCTGCCGCCCACCGCCGGGACGGAGAAGGGGAGGCCCCAGGCATTGGCGTGGAACATCGGCACGACGGTCAGCACCACGTCGCGCTCGGTCAGCCCGGTGACGCTCGCCTGGAGCTGGCGCAGCGTGTGCAGGAAATTGCCGCGATGGGTGTAGGTGACGCCCTTGGGCGCGCCGGTCGTGCCGGAGGTGAAGCAGAGGCCACAGGGCGCGTTCTCGTCGAAATCACCCCACGTGACGCCGGCATCGTCGGCCGCGACCGCGGCCTCCATCGCGATCGTCTCGACGCCCTCGACGCCGGCCATCGCCTCGACCGGACCGTCGATGACGACGACGTGGCGGATCGTCTCGTTGAGCTTGAGGATGTCGCGCGCGAGCGGCGCGAGATCGGCGCTGACGAACAGCACCCGCGCCTCGGACTTGGCGAGCATCTCGGCGGTCTGCGCGGCGATCAGGCGCGGGTTCAGCGTGTGGCAGACCGCGCCCATGCCCATCACCGCGTACCACGCCTCGACATGCGCCTGCGTGTTCCAGGCGAGCGTGGCCACCCTGTCGCCCCGGCCGATGCCGAGCCCGGCGAGCGTCGCCGAGACGCCGCGCGCGCGGCGCAGCAGCTCGGCATAGGCGACGCGATCCACGCGCCCCCCGCCGCGCGCGGTGACGACTTCCCCTTTCGGATGCCATTTCGCGGCATGAAGGAGGAACTTGTCGACCGTCAGGGGGAAGGATTGCAGCGACCCGTCGATCATCGGCACCCCGGAGCCTGCGGCGGCAAGGGAGGCGAGGCGACGCCGACGTTCCAGTTCCAGGCGATGCCGGCGGCGCGCCGGCGGCAGACGACCTCCTCGTGCAGCGCGTAGCGGCCGGGGGGCAGCCGCGCCGCCGCCCGCGGCGTCTCGCCGAACCACATATAGGCCTGAATGTTTCCATAGGGGGGCCAGGCCGGCGCGCCGGCGGCCTCGGGCCGGCCGGTGCGGGCGAAGGACGCCCAGTAATCGACCATCTGGCGCGAGAAGGTCTCCTCGGCCGCGTTCTGGGGGATCGACGGCCAGGCCCGCGCCGTGCGGCGGATCGTGCCAAACATGTAGGGCAGCTCACTCGCGTGGAAGGCATGGAGCCCGGCGCGGTCGGCGGCGGGATAGCCGTGGTCGAAGACGTAGAGGAAGGCGTCCTGCCCGAGCGCGGTCTGCTTCACCGCGAGCCGCTCGGCCGTCCAGCCATACATCGCGTCGCGCGTCGTCGCGAGCATGCTCGCGGCGATATTGGTGGACGGATAGAAGCGCAGGAAATCGTCGGCGCGGTCGCCATAGGCGGCGCGGATCGCCTCCTCATAGGCGCGGGCCGTCACGGGCGCCTGCGGCAGCAGGATGGGCAGCGAGCGGATCTCGCCGTCGTTGAAACCGGCGAGGACGGGCACGGGCGCCTGCTCGCGCCGGTCGAAGGTTTCGACCAGCTGGCGGGGTACGACCGTGCCGTCGACGGCGGGGAAGGGGAAGAACCCCGCGCGCCGGGCGGCCGCGAGAAGGCGCGCCGGACTTGCCGCGCGCATTTCGGCGAGGTCGGCCGCGCCGAGCCGGGCCTGAAACGCCTCGCCAGCGGATTCGGCCGAGGGCAGGCCGAAGCGGCTTTCGCGCAGTTCGGGCGCGGTGATCATGTAGCCGCTCTGCACGATCGCGCGGTGGAAGAGCCCGCGCGCCTGCGGCGAGGCCATCAGGTACATGACGCTGAGCGCGCCGGCGGATTCGCCCGCGATGGTGACGTTGCCGGGATCGCCGCCGAAGGCCGCGATATTCTCACGAACCCAGCGCAGCGCTTGGACCTGGTCGAGCAGGCCGTAATTTCCGGAGACATGGTCAGGCGATTCCGCGCTCAGCGCCGGGTGGGCGAGCCAGCCGAGCACGCCGAGCCGATAATTGATCGTGACGATGACAAGGCCCCGCCGGGCGAGCGCGGCGCCGTCATAGATGGCGAGCCGGCTCGACCCCCGCTCGAGCGCGCCGCCATAGATCCACACGAACACTGGCAGGCGCTCGGCATTTTCCGGCGCCCAGATGTTGAGCGTCAGGCAATCCTCGCTCGTCGGCCCGACGTCGTCGGTGTAGATGCCGGCCGGATATTCGGGCTGGATGCAGGACGGGCCGAACTCGGTCGCCTCGCGTACCCCCTGCCAGGGCGGCATCGCCGCCGGCGCCCGCCAGCGCCGCTCGCCGACCGGGGGGAGCGCGTAGGGGATGCCCCTGAAGACGCGCAGGCCACCTTCCTGGACGCCCCGGACCGCGCCCGCCGGCGCGGCTACGACCGCGCCGCCCTGCGCCGCGGCCGGTGCGGAAAGGCCGATTGCCAGGGCGAGGATCAGACGTCGCGCAATCGACCTCATCGATCCTCGGCCCGGCTCCGTTCCCATCCCATCCGCGCGCCGGTCAGAACTGGAAGTTGGCGCGGATGCCGACCGTACGCGGCCTCAGGCGCGCGTAGCGGCTGTCGAGAAATGCCTCGGGGTGCACGTAGGTGACCGAGCTGTCGTCCAGCAGGTTCTCGACATAGGCGGTGAGCGTCACCCGGCCGAGCGTCGTGCCCGCATAGAGGTTCACGTTCGTCCAGGCGTCGGTGTAGTCGTAGGTCGGGCTCTGCGCGCTGGGATTGCCCGGCACGTTCGGGAACTGGTTCGGGAAGGACCCGGCGTGCGACACGTTGGCCGCGATGTAGGCGTCCGTGCTCGGGCTCACCGCGAAGTCGTAGCGCACCGTCGCCGAGCCTTGGAAGTGCGGGGAAGCGAGGCGGACGCCGTTCACGGCGCCGGAAATCGCCGCCTCGAGCGCGGTGAGGCGATTGACCTTGGCGTCGTTGAGCGAGCCGTTGAGCGCGATGCTGAGCCCGCGGAAAGGCCGCGCGAAGATTTCCCACTCGACGCCGTAGCTGCGCGCGCCGCCGATATTGGTCGCGAACTGGATCGAGTCCGACACGCGGTTCGCCTGAACCTGGATGTCGCGCCAGTCGATGTAATAGGCCGCGATATTGGCGGTGAGGTTGCCGCCGAGCCAGCGACCCTTCAGGCCCACCTCGTAGTTGGTGAGCTTGTCCGAGGCGGCGCCGTCCGGGATCACGATGTCGCTGGGATCGACGAGGCTCGGACGGCCGGCATAGGCGTTGACGACCGGCGGGCGGAAGCCGGTGGCGACCGTCGCATAGGTGGTGATCTCGGGCGTCGGCCGCCAGGAAATGCTCGCCTTCCACGAGACGCGATCGTCCTCGACCTTCAGGCCGACGGCGGCGGGGATCGGCGTCACCGTGATCGGGAAGTTGGTGAGGCCCGAGAGCGCGACGGCGAGATAGTTGCTGTTGTAGCCGCCTTCGCGGGTGAACGACTGGACGGTCGAGTTGGTGTAACGCAGGCCGCCGGTCAGCCAGAGGTTGTCGCTGATATGGTAGGTCAGCTCGCCGAAGCCGGCGATCTCGCTGATGTCCGTATAGCTTTGGAAGCGCTGGTAATATTGGTCCGGCAGACCGGTCAGGTTGCGCGACTGGAGGAATTCGAGCGAGGACCGGTAGTTGAAATCGACCGTGCGCCGCTTGTCGAAGTAGAAGAAGCCGGCGACCCACTCGAATGGCCCGCCCGAGCGCGACACCAGCCGCGCTTCCTCGACGAACAGGTCGTCATAGGCGAAGGCGTCGAGGCCGAAGGCGATCGCCTGGTTGAAGGTGCCGGCGAGGTCGACGACGAAGAGCTGGTCGAACTTCGACAGCGTCGTCGAGCTGATGAACTGCGCGAAGTCGAGGTCGTAGTTGACCGTGACGTTGTAGTTGGAGAGCTCGGCCCAGAAGCGGTCGGGCTGGTCGGTCCGGCGGACATAGGTGCCGAGATTCGGGTTGGTGAGCGCGGAATCGAGCGGCTTGCTGTTCTCGTACGCGGCCATCAGGCGCACCGAGAGCCGGTCGCTCGGCCGCATCTCCAGGATCGCGCGGCCGCCATAGTCCTTCAGCGTGTTCGAATCCTCGATGCCGGTGCCGACATTGTCGACCCAGCCGTCCTCGTTCCGGTAGAAGCCGACGACGCGCAGCGCCATGCCGTCCTGGATGATCGGGATGTTGACCATCCCGTTGTAGCGCTGGCGCAGCGAATCCGAGCCGGTAAGCGCGAAATCGACCAGGGCCGAGGCCTGGAAGTCGTTGAGATCGGGGCTGTGCGTGATGATCCGCATCGCGCCCGCGAGCGAGCTCGAGCCGAACAAGGTTCCCTGCGGGCCGCGCAGGAACTCGACGCGCTCCACGTCGTAGAGGTTGGGATCGAGGATGGTCGAGTTGCCGTTCGCCGAGATCGGCAGCTCGTCGATGTAGATGGCGACCGCGCTCTGCAGGCCGGCGCTGTAGCCGTTGGTGTTGATGCCTCGCGCGGTGAAATTGTTGAAGTTCTGCGTCGGCCGGTTGACGACGATACCGGGCGTGTTCTGGGCGACGCCCTCGTAGCCGACGATGCCGAGCTTGTTCAGGTCCTCCTGGCTGTAGGCGGTGACGCTGAGCGGCACGTCCTGCAGCCGCTCCTCGCGGCGGGTGGCGGTGACGATGATCGCGCCTTCGTCCGATGCCGCGCTGGCGCGGCTCGAATCGGCCTGCCGCCCCTCGGTCTGCGACGAACCGCTCGTGTTCTGCGCGAATGCGGCGCCGGGCACGGCCAAGAACGCGACCGCCGCGACGGATGCAAGGAACCTGCCCTTCATGGATTTCCTCCCCCTAACCTCCAGCGGGTCATCCGCCCGCTCTCACGCGACGATACTAGCCGACCGCGGAGGCGTGTCAATACTCACTATCACGTTTGTGAACAAGGTGGCGAAGCGGCATTTGCCCCTCGGCGGATCGCGCGCGGGCGGTCGCGCCGCGACCCGGTGAGGCGCGGAACGGGGAAGATTCATGCGCGGGTCGTGCTTGCGCCGGGCTTCTTCAGTTCGCCGCGGGCTGCCCCATGTTCAGCACGAAGACGGGGCCGAGATCGACCGTCTGCCGCGCGGTGGCGAGGTGGATCGCGACGTTGAGCGCGCCCTCCGGATAGTCGCGGTCGGCGCGGCCTCGGATTTCCTGCAACCGCCAGTCATGGCCGATCGTCAGCGGGCCGTGGAAGAGAGGGGTGTATGGCGGCGAGGCCAGCTGCACGGCGTTGAACGGCAGCACCGTCGTCTCCCCGCCATTCTCGCCCTCCTCGAGCCGCGCCCAGAAGGCGAGGACCAGCTTGTCGCCGGCGCGCACGGCGCGGGTGATCGGCACGTTGACGCTGATCGCCCAGGGCTGGTCGCTGCGCCCCGGCACGCGGATGCGCAGCGCGCTGCCGCCCTGGACGCCTTCGTCCCGGCGCACGCGCCCCTGCGTGCCGATCATGATGAAGCGCGACGGCGCCGGAACCGAGATGATGCGCTGAGTGATGTCGTCGGTGCTGTTCGTCTGCGCCTCTTGCGAATGCGCCGTCGCGGGGACGGCAAGGCAGGCCGCGGCCAGGCAGGTGAGCCAGATCGCCCTCATGGCAGTCCTCCCCCGGATCTGTTCTGATAGCGTTAACCTATCCGTTCGGGGGAACGAGGGGAAGCGCGTCAGCCGCCGCCGGCGCACATCGCCGCGAGCTGCGGCGCATAATCGTGACGTTGCCGCGGGACGGCGCCGGCGGCGGCGAGCCGCGCCCCCATGCCGGGCAGCGGCGGGAGCGACGGGTCGAGGTCGGCGGCATAGACCGGGTCGCGCTCCGCCTCGTCGAGCGAAACGAAGCGGAATCCCGCCTCGCGATAGAGGCCGATCAGGCGCGGCAGCATATGGGCGTCGAACGCGCCGACATGCATCAGCAGCACATAGGGAATGTCGCGCCCGTAAAGTTCGCGCGCGAGGGCGCGGTAATAGTCGATCGCCTCCCGCGCGGCGGCGAGATAGGTGCGCTCGAGCTCGGCGATCGCGCCCACGTCGCCGGCGGCGCGGCAGCGGGCGTAGGGCGGGTTCCAGAGATAGTCGTCGAAGCTCATCGTCACCGCCGCGATGCGGTAGTGGCGGCGCGCCAGCGCTTCGCGGACGGCGGCGCGCTTCGCCGGGTCGTCGCCCTCGGCGAGGAAGGGATAGCGATACCAACGCCAGTCGCGGTTCCCCATGTGCGCGGCGAGCAACGTCTCTTCCGCCTCGATCTCGCGCACATAAAGGTCGAGATCGACCTGGTTGAGATTGAGGTGCGACCAGCCGTGATTGCCGAGGAGCTGGCCAGCGGCGCGCCACGCGTCGAGCGCGGCGGCGAGCGACGCTTCGCCGGCCACACCGGCGCCGTTGACGAAGCCATAGACACCTTCGATGCCGGCGTCGCGCAGCGTGGTCGCGATCGAGGCCACCGTCTCCGTCGCGGTGACGCCCGGCGGCGGCGGCAGGTGCGCGGGCAAATCGTCAAAGGTGAAGGCGAGGGCGGGGCCGTCGTCGGCGCTGGCGCCGGCCGCCGCCGCCCCCTCGACAAACAGCGAGAGCGGGATCGCATCCGCCATGATCCGGTAACCGGCGGGGGAGGGGTGCAGCCCGTCGCCAAGGTCGACGTCGGCGCGAAGGCGGGTCGGATCAGCGGGGTCGCGCGTCGCCGCGTCGAAATCGATCACCGCGTCGAAATGGCCGGGCGCGCGGATCCAGGCGTTGATCTCCTGACGATCGGCCTCGCTCTCGATGCCTGGATGATAATAGCCGGAGCCGCCATAGGGCAGGATCGTCGCGCCGATGATGCGGATGCCGTGCTCGCGCGCGCGCTCGATCATCTGCCGGTAGGCGGTGATGATATTTTCGACGAGCGCGCGATGCTGCTCCGGCGTCGCCGGCGCGTCGCGGGTGAGCACGCCGAGATCGTTCACGCCTTCCACCACGATCGCCCAGCGCACGCCGGGCTGGTTCAGCACGTCGCGCTCGAAGCGCGCCGAGGCGTTCGGGCCGAGCCCGTCCTCCAGCACGCGGCCGCCGCCGATGCCGGCATTGACGACCGCGATGTGGCGGGTCGCCGGATCGGCCTGCAGCCGCTCGGCGAGAAAGTCGGTCCAGCGCGTGTCGGTGTCGGTGACGACGCCGTGGCCGTCGGTGATCGAGTCCCCGATCGCGACGATGACGCCGGCCTCCGGCGGCGCCTCGACGTCGATCCCGGCGAGCTGGTACCAGTGCGCGATCCGCTGGGCATTGGGCAGGTCGTCATCGGCGGCATGGTCGCCGTGGACGTGGAAGGTCGTCGCGCGCGAGCCCGGATGGCTGGTCTGGCGCGCCGGCGCTTGCGGCAAATGGAAGCTCACCGCGACGTGGCTGAGCGCTGGCACCGGCAGCATCACGGGATCGGAGATATAGGTCGCCCCGGCGGGAATCGTGACCGACGCGCGTCCGCCGAAGGTGACGCGCCGGCGGGTGGCCGGGTCGATCCGCGCGTGGCCCAGCGTGCCGCGCGCGACATAGATCGAATCGATGGTGAGCGGCGCGGTGCCGAAGGCATTCGAGAGGCGCAGGCGGATGCGCTCGCCGCCGACCGAGAGGCGGACGATCTGCCGGAGCGTCGCGTCCTCGAGGTCCTCGGGGCGCATGGCGTTGCGGTCTTTGGGGATTTGCTGCGCGCTCGCCCAGCTCGCGACCCAGTGGGCGCGCGCGGCCGCGCGCGCCTCCGCCGCCACGCCGAGCCACAGGAGAAGGATCAGCCCCGCCGCCGTCGCCAGCCGTCCAGACATGCGCGCTCTCCCAGTATATTGTGAGCGCTACCATGCCAAGCCGCCGGCGCGCCGGCAAGCCGGCGAGCGGGGCGGTCAGGCCCCCCGACCTCCACTCGCGCCAGGCGCGGCGAGAGCAGGTGGATCAGCGCGAGCGCGACGAAATAGGCGCCGGCGGCGACGCCGAAGATCGGCGTGTAACTGCCGATCCGCTGCAGGATCTCGCCGACGTAGAAGGAGAAGATCATGCCGCCGACCGCGCCCGCCGTGCCGCCAATGCCAATCACCGAGCCGACCGCGTTGCGCGCGAACATGTCGGAAGGCAGCGTATGGAGATTGGCGGAAAAGGCCTGGTGCGCGGCGGTGGCGATGCCGATGACGAGCACGGCGAGCCACAGGCTGTCGATCGACTGGGCAAAGAAGACCGGCGTCACCGCGAAGGCGCAGGCGAGCATGGTGAGCTTGCGGGCGCGGTTGGCGGTATAGCCCGCCTTCATCATCCGCCCGGACGCCCAGCCGCCGACGACCGAGCCGACATCGGAAAGCAGGTAGACCGCGACCAGCGGTGGGCCGAACTCGATGATGTTGAGGTCGTAGCGCTGGTGCAGATAGCCCGGCAGCCAGAACAGGAAGAACCACCAGACGGGATCGATGCAGAACTTGCCGAGCGCATAGGCCCAGGTCTCGCGGGTGAAGAGCACCTTGAGCCAGGGCAGGGGCGTCACCGGGTCCGGCGGGTCCTGCTGGATCCAGGCGAGCTCCTCGGCGGAGACGCGCTTGTGCTCGGCCGGCCGACGATAGACGACGAGCCAGGCGATCACCCACACCGAGGTCGCAAGGCCGGTGATGACGAAGGCGGCGCGCCATCCGTAAAGCACGGTGAGCCACGGCACGACGAGCGGCGTCACGATCGCGCCGATATTCGCGCCGGCGTTGAATACCCCGGTCGCGAAGGCGCGCTCGCGCGCCGGAAACCATTCGGTCACGGCCTTGATGCCGGCGGGGAAATTGCCGGATTCGCCGATGCCGAGGCCGAAGCGGACCGCGGCGAACTGCGCGATCGTATGGACGCCGCCATGGGCGATGTGCGCGATCGTCCAGAGGACGAAGGCGACGGCATAGCCGAGCCGCGCGCCGATCACGTCGACGAGCCTGCCGAAGCCGATATAACCGATCGCATAGGCCAGCTGGAACCAGATGACGATCTCGGCGAACTCGCGCTCGTCCCAGTGCAGCTCGGCGACGAGCGTGGGCTTGAGCACGCCGAGCATCTGCCGGTCGATGTAGTTGATGACCGTCGCGAGGAAGAGCAGCCCGACGATCACCCAGCGATAGGAGCCGGCCCTGGCCGCCGCGCGCGCGATCGTCGCCTGTCCGCTTTCCGCCATTCTTCATCCTCCCTTGCGCGTGGCCTTTGGCTCTCGTTGCGCTTGTCTGATCCTAGATCGGGGACGCTGCGACGAAGCGGCATGCGACGCTGAACCGATCGTCGAACAGGGTCTCGACCGTCTGGCCCGGACGGGCCGGATGGACGCCGGTGACGGCGCCGCTCGAAATCCACTGGCCCGGCTCCAGCCGGATGCCCCGCCTCGCCATCAACGCGAACAAGAAGCGTGCCGCGCCGATCGCGCCACCGGGGAAGGACGTGGCGGCACGGCCGGTGCCGACGACCTCGCCGTCGATAAGCGTCGTCACCTCCCACCGCTCGAAGCCGCTTTCGCGCCAGTTCTCGATCTCCGGGCCGATCACCAGCCCGTTATTGTTTCCGAAATCGGAGATGACCGCGATCGCCCCCAGCTCGTTGATCGTGCCGAGCGGGGAGCTGGCAATTTCGATTCCGACATGGACCGCGTCGATGAGATCGGTCGCTTCCTCGGGGGAGAAGTCGGTCTTCCCGGCCGGCGGAGTCGCGCCGATCCGTAGCAGGAACTCGGCCTCGCCGGCGGCGAAGCCCTTGTCGAACACCGGCATTTCGACCGGCGCGACGGGATTGGCCGATCGCTTCCGGAAAATCGGGCCGGCGAGCCGGTCGGTGCCGAACCGCTCGGCAAGCTCGCCGGTCAACCGGCCGACCTTCCAGCCGACGACCGGCCGGCCCCAGGCGGCGATCGCCGCGTCCTGGATCGCATAGGCCGCTTCGAGCGACTCGGGGTAGGGGCCGGGATAGGCGTCGAGCCCGGCGGCGGCCCGACGTGCATCGAGGAAACGGCTGGCGATGCGGCTGGGGTCGTCGGCGAGGCTCATTCCATCTCCCAATGATGTTTCGGAGGCTTGCTATAGGAAACCGGTGTCATAGGCAACAAGGCGAAAATGCGGCGGCGCCTGTCCGCGGGCGGTTCAGCTTCGTCGGAGGGCGGCGGCGGCTTCGGCGCGGGCGCGAATCGCGGCGGTATCGGGCGTCTCGCCGCGCGGCACCAGCCAGCTGCCGCCGACGCAGCGCACGAAGGGCAAGGCGAGCCATTCGGGGGCGCTTTCCTGCGTGATGCCGCCGGTCGGGCAGAAGCTCATCTCCCCGAACACCGGCGCGAGCGCCTTCAGCACTGGCGGCCCGCCCGCCGCCATCGCCGGGAAGAATTTGAGCCGGGTGAAGCCGAGATCGCGGGCGCGCATGATGTCGCTCGCATTGGCGGTGCCGGGCAGGAAGGGAACGCCCGCCGCCGCCGCCGCGCGGCCGAGCGGCTCGGTAAGGCCCGGACTCACGATGAAGCGCGCGCCCGCGGCCAGCGCCGCGTCGAGCTGGGCCGGATCGAGCACCGTGCCGGCGCCCACTCTCGCGCCCGGCACCTTCGCCATCTCCCGGATCGCCTCGAGCGCCGCGGGGGTGCGCAGCGTGACCTCGAACACCGGCAGGCCGCCCGCGACCAGCGCCTCGGCGATCGGCGCGGCGTCGGCGACGCGGTCGATCACCAAAATGGGGATGACCGGCGCGCGGTCAAGGATGGCGTCGATGGTCAGCGTCTCGGTCATGGTCGCCTCAGAGCGTAACGCCGCGTTTCCAGATGGCAATGTCGCGCTCGCCGTTGCGCTCGGCGGCGCAGGGCTCGCCCGAGGCGATCGCGGCGATCCGCTCGACCAGCCGTTCCTCGGCGGCCGCGAAGCCCTCGCGCGCGACGAGGCCGGCGTCGAAATCGATCCAGTTCGCCTTGCGTTCGGCGAGCGCGCTGTTGGTCGCGATCTTGAGCGTTGGCACCGGGAAACCGAGCGGCGTGCCGCGTCCGGTGGTGAAGAGGATCAGGGTCGCGCCGGCGGCGGCGAGCGCGGTCGCGGAGACGGCGTCGTTGCCCGGCGCTTCCAGCAGGCTGAGTCCCTTGCGGCGTACGCGCGCGCCATAGCCCAGCACGTCGTCCAGCACCGCGCACCCGGCCTTCTGCACCGCGCCCAGCGACTTTTCCTCCAGCGTCGTGATCCCGCCGGCGATGTTGCCGGGGGAGGGGTTCTCCGAGACCGGCTGGCCGTGGTCGAGGAAATAGCGCTTGAAGCGGTTCACCAGGCCGACCAGCGCGTCGAAGGTCGCGGCATCGCGGGCACGCCGCATCAGCAGCCGCTCGGCGCCGAAGATTTCGGGGATTTCGGTCAGGATGGCGCTGCCGCCGCTGCCGATCACGCGATCTGCGACGCGCCCGACCAGCGGGTTGGCGGTGAGCCCCGAAAAGCCGTCCGAGCCGCCGCACTTCAGTCCCAGGACGAGCGCGTCGAGCCCCGCCGGCTCGCGGCGGGCGAGGGCGCCGCGCGCGGCGAGCGCGTCGATGGCCGCCAGGCCCGCCTCGGTCTCGTCGCTCTCCTCCTGCGCCAGCAGCGTCCGCACGCGGCCCCGCAGCGCCTCCGGGATTTCGGCGAGGAGGGCGTCGAGCCGGTTCGACTCGCAGCCGAGCCCGACCAGCAGCACCCCGCCCGCATTGGGATGGCAGGCGAGCGCGGCGAGGATGCGGCGGGTGGAATCGAGGTCCTCGCCCAATTGCGAGCAGCCGTGCGGATGCGCGAACGAATGGACGCCGTCCAGCGCGCCGACATGGCGGGCGCGGGCGATGCGCGCGATCCGCTCCGCGGTCCGCGCGACGCAGCCGACGGTCGGCAGCACCCAGATCTCGTTGCGCGTGCCGACGCGTCCGTCCGGGCGGCGGTAGCCCATGAAGCGGGTGGCGCGGTCGGCATTGAGCGGCGGGGCGGGGAGCGGCGCGTAGCGGTAACTCTCGACGCCGCGAAGTAGCGTTTCGACATTATGCGTGTGGACGTGCGCGCCCGCCGCGATCGGCGCCGTCGCGCGCCCGATCGGCCAGCCATATTTGCGGACCTGTGCGCCGGCGGGAATGTCGCGCAGCGCGATCTTGTGGCCGGCCGCGATCGGCTCCTTGGCGATCACGCCCTCCACCGCCTCGCCGGCCGCGATCTCGCGCAGCGCCACCGCGACATCGTCGTTGGCGTCGATGCGGAGCGCGGCGCGATCGTCCTTGGGGACCGGATGGGGAGCGGCTTGAGCCATTTGGAAACCGGTGTCACAATAAGGCTCCGCCTGTCCATCGGCAAGCGGGGGATGCTGCGTCTGGCGCTCGTGCGCCGCTGCGGTTAGTCCGGAGGCATGGCGGTGACGCGATCGAGTGGGGGCAGCGGTCAGGACGCGGACGGGCGGAGCGTCAAGCCGACGATCAACGATGTCGCCCGCGTCGCGGGCGTTTCCAAGAAGACGGTGAGCCGGGTGATCAACCGGTCGCCGCTGCTCAACGCCGAAACGCGCGAGCGGGTCGAGAAGGTGATCCGCGAGCTGGGCTACGTGCCCAATCCGCAGGCGCGCGCGCTCGCGCTCCGGCGCAATTTCCTCGTCGGGCTGATCCACGACAATCCGAACGCCCAGATGGTGCTCAACATGCAGCAGGGCATCCTCGAGGCGCTGAACGGGACCGAGTTCGAGATGGTCGTGCGCCCGGTCGATCGCTCCTCGTCGGCGATGCTGGACGACGTGCGCGCCTTCCTGGAGCGGCAGCGGCTGTTCGGCGTCGTCATCCTGCCGCCGATCAGCGAGAACGACGCGCTCGCGCGCGTGTGCGACGAGGTCGGCTGCCGCTACGTGCGGATCGGATCGGCGCAGTTCGACGATCCCGCGCACATGGTCGCCTCCAACGACCGCGAGGCAGTGCGCGAGGCGACCGAATATCTGATCCAGCAGGGCCACGGGCTGATCGGGCTGGTCGAGGGACCGGACGGCTTCCGCTCGGCCTATGAGCGGCGGCTGGGCTTCGAGGACGCGCTGCGCGCCGCCGGGATCGCGCTGCCGCGCAGCCTGATCGCGCGCGGCAACTATCGCTTCGAGACCGGCGTCACCGCCGCGCACCACCTGCTCGATCTCAATCCGCGGCCGACCGCGATCTTCGCGAGCAACGACGAAATGGCGGCGGGCGTCGCCTACGTCGCGCGCGAGCGGGGCATTTCGGTGCCCGAGGAGCTGTCGCTGATCGGCTTCGACGACACGCCGATCGCCGCCCATATCTGGCCGCCGCTGACGACGGTGCGCTGGCCGATCGTGTCGATGGCCCGCGCCGCCGCCCGCAAGCTGGTCGGCGACATCGTCGGCGGCGTCGCGGCCGAGCCGCAGCCTTCCGAGCTTCCCTCGATCCTGGTCAAGCGCGCCTCCGTCGCCCCGCCGCCGGCGGGGTGAGGGGGAGGGCCGCCCGCTTTCCGGCGCGCACTTGCACCCTTTTCTGACACCGGTTACCCTCATCCGCGACCCCAGCCGAATCCCCACTGGAGAGGACGATGTTCGAACGCACCTATTACGCCACCCATCCCGACATGATGGAGGGCGTCTCCAATCAGCAGCTGCGCGATCGCTACCTTATCTCCGGCCTGTTCCGCGACGGGGAGTGCGTGCTCAACTATACCCATGCCGACCGCTTCGTGATCGGCGGCGTGGCGGTGGCGGGCGCGGACGTGCGGCTCCCCGACCAGACCGAGCCGCCCTCCGCCGTCGGCCACCCGTTCCTCGAGCGGCGCGAGATGGCGATCGTCAATGTCGACAAGGCGCCCGGCGCGGTGACGGTGGATGGCGAGCGCTTCGATCTCGCCAACAAGGACTGCCTCTATGTCACCATGGGCGCGAAGGACGTGGTCTTTTCCGGCGCCGGCGCGCGCTTCTACCTCGCCTCCTGCCCGGCGCATAAGGCCTTCGCGACGCGCAAGCTCGGCATCGCCGAGGCGAACGCGCTCGAGCGCGGCAGCCTCGCCGAATCGAACGAACGGACGATCTACCAGCTCGTCATTCCGGGCGTGTGCGAGTCCGCGCAGCTCGTCATGGGCCTTACCGTGCTCAAGGAGGGCAGCGTCTGGAACACCATGCCGCCGCACATCCATGAGCGGCGTAGCGAGATCTATTTCTATTTCGAGCTGGACAATCTGGAGACCGACCGCGTCTTCCACTTCATGGGCAAGGGCGAGGCGACGCGGCACCTCGTCGTCAGGAACGAGGAGGCGGTGATCTCACCGCCCTGGTCGATCCACATGGGCGCGGGCACGAGGTCCTACGCCTTCATCTGGGCGATGGCGGGCGAGAACCAGGACTATACTGACATGAACGTTCTCGACATCTGTCAGCTGGCGTGACGCGATGAGCAATTCGTTCGACCTTAGCGGCAAGGTGGCGCTCGTCACCGGCGCCAATACCGGCATCGGCCAGGGGATCGCGCTTGCGCTCGCGGAGGCCGGCGCCGATCTCGCGCTCGCCGGCCGCACGCCGCCGCTGGAGACCGCAGAGGCGGCGCGCCGGCTCGGCCGCCGCGTCGAGATGATTCCGGCCGATTTCTCGACGATCGCGCCGATAAGGGGCGTGGTGGAGCATACGCTGTCGGCTCTTGGCGCGCTCGACATTCTGGTCAACAATGCCGGCATCATCCGCCGCGCGGACGCGGTCGATTTCACCGAGGAGGACTGGGACGCGGTGATCGACACCAATCTCAAGAGCGTCTTCTTCCTCTGCCAGGCGGCGGGCCGGCACATGATTGAAAAGGGCGCCGGCAAGATCATCAACATCGCCTCGGTGCTGAGCTTCCAGGGCGGCGTGCGCGTGCCGAGCTACACCTCGGCCAAGTCGGGCCTCGCCGGTCTCACCAAGCTGCTCGCCAACGAATGGGCGGCGAAGGGCGTCAACGTGAACGCGATCGCGCCCGGCTATATCGCCACCAACAACACCGCCGCGCTGCGCGCCGACGAGACGCGCAACCGCCAGATCCTCGAGCGCATCCCGGCCGGGCGCTGGGGCCGGCCCGACGATCTCGACGGGGCCGCCGTGTTCCTCGCCTCGCGCGCGTCGGACTATGTCCATGGCCATATCCTCGCCGTGGACGGGGGCTGGCTCGCGCGGTGAGCGGCCGCGTCGTCTGCTTCGGCGAGCTGATGCTCCGCCTCACCGCGCAGGGGCGCGAACTCCTGTTCCAGAGCGGCCGGCTTGACGTGTGCGTCGGCGGGGCCGAGGCCAATGTCGCGGTCGGCCTCGCCCGGCTGGGCCACGTGGTCGCGATGGTGAGCCGCGTGCCGGACAATGCGCTGGGCGAAGCGGCGATCGGGCACCTGCGGCGCCATGGCGTCGATGCCGCCGCCGTCGCGCGCGCGCCGGGCCGGATGGGGCTCTATTTCCTCGCGCCGGGCGCCGGCGTGCGCGCGTCCGAGATCGTCTACGACCGCGAGGGCAGCGCCTTCGCGCTCGCCGGGCCGGACGCGTTCGACTGGGACGCGCTGCTCGACGGCGCCGACCTCCTCCACATTTCCGGCGTCACCGCCGCGCTCGGGCCCGGCAGTGCCAAGGCGGCGCTCGCGGCCGCCGAAGCCGCCGCGGCGCGCGGCATCACCGTCTCCTTCGATGGCAATTACCGCGCCCAGCTCTGGAGCCGCTGGAACGGCGATCCGCGCGCGATCCTGAGCGAGCTGGTATCCCGCGCGGGCGTTCTGTTCGGCAACCATCGCGACGTCTCGCTGCTGCTCGGCCGCGAATTTTCGGGCGAGGGCGAGGCGCGACGGCGCGAGGCGGCGGAAGCGGCCTTCGCGGCCTTCCCGAACCTGAAGCTGATCGCCTCGACCGCGCGCCACGTCGTCGATGCCGACACGCACTGCATCGCCGCGCGCGTCGATTCGCGCGAGGGCGCCGCGCAGACCGAGGAGGTCGTCATCGCCGGAATCGTCGACCGGATTGGCGCAGGCGACGCCTTCGCGGCGGGCGTGCTCCATGGGATGCGCAGGGGCTTCGACCTCGAGGCGACGGCGCGGGCCGGCCTCGCGCTCACCAGCCTCAAACATTCGCTGCCGGGCGACGCCAGCCTGTTCACGCAGCGCGACATCGATTCCTTCCTTGCGGGGGAACGGGATGTCCGGCGCTGAGCTGACGCGGCGCGGCGCGCTTCATGGCCCCGCAGCCTGAGCCCGCGCGCCGCGAGACGCTGCCGGCGCGCGACTTCGGCCCGTCCTGCCCGCAGCGCGGCCAGGCGGGGCCGGGCTGGAGCGAGGACTGCCTGTTCCTCAACGTCTGGACGCCGGACGCGAACGCCGCCGCGCGGCGGCCGGTGATGGTCTATTTCCACGGCGGCGCCTATTCGACCGGAACCGCGACCCGGCCCGAACTCGACGGCGCGCGCCTCGCCGCGCAGGGCGACGTCGTCGTGGTGACGCTCACCCACCGGCTCAACGCCTTCGGCTATCTCTACCTCGCGCGGCGGGACGTGCGCTTCGCCGACAGCGGCAATCTCGGCCAGCTCGACCTCATCCTCGCGCTGCAATGGGTGCGGGACAATATCGCGGCCTTCGGCGGCGATCCGGGGCGCGTCATGGTGTTCGGCCAGTCGGGCGGCGGCGCGAAGATCGCGACGCTGATGGCCATGCCCGCGGCCGCCGGCCTGTTCCATGCCGCCGCGACGATGAGCGGGCAGCAGGTCACCGCCTCGGGCCCGCTCCACGCCGACACGCGCGGCTCCGCCTTTCTCGCGCGGCTCGGCAATCCCTCGCTCGACGCGCTCGTCGCGATGCCGGCCGCGCGGCTGGTCGAGGCGCTCGACGCGACCGATCCGATCCTCGGCGGCGGCGTCTATTTCGGGCCGGTGCTCGACATGAAGTGGCTGACGCGCTACCCCTTCTGGCCGGACGCGGCGCCGCAGTCGCTGCACATCCCGATGATCCTCGGCAACACGCGCGACGAAACGCGGGCCTTCTTCCCGCCGGGCCATCCGGCGCTTGCCGGCCTCAACTGGGACAACCTGCCCGAACGACTGGGGCCGGAGCTGAAGGTCGATATTCTGCCCGAATGGGTGGTCGCGCGCTATCGCGAGCTGTTCCCGGCCTATTCGGCGGAGCAGGTCTTCTACGCCGCGACGACGGCCGGGCGGAGCTGGCGCGGGCAGGTGATCGAGGCGGAGGCGCGCGCCGCCGCCGGCGCGCCGGCCTATGTCTATCAGCTCAACTATCCCGATCCCGCGCCGCACATGGCGGACATTCCGCTCGTCTTCGGCACCTTCACCGATCCGGCGGCGTGGCCGGTGAGCGAGGCGATGATGGCGGCCTTCACCCGCCTCGCGCATCGCGGCGATCCGGGCTGGCCGCCCTATACGCTGCCCGAGCGGCGCACGATGATCTTCGAGCCCGCGCCGCGCGTGGAGAGCGATCCGCGCCGCGCCGAACGCGAACTCTTCGCCCGCGTCCCCTACATCCAGCCGGGGACGTAGGGGGGGGGCCGCCAATTCCTCCCCGGCACGGCGAGGACAGCGCCTCAACCAGCCTTCTCTGGGTCTCCCCGTCGCCTTCGGCGACAGGGAGGATCGGGGCGCCGTCCCCTAATTTCGTTCGCGGCGCATCAGGGCGTCGCGCGCCGTGGTCGGCTGCTGGACGTCGTCGTGCTGGCCGGGATAGCGGCCGGAGCGCGGCTCCATCGTGTCGAGATCCCATTCGGCCTCGACGAAGGGCGCCCGGGTTTCCGCCGGGTGCGGATAGCCGCCCACCTGTTCCTCGTTGTCGATGATCTCGCCGCGGCCCTCCGCGACGTCGAAGATGATGCGGATGTCGTGCTCGTCGCGGTCCCAGGGCCGCGCGCCGACGTCGCGCAGCAGGCTGGTCTCCACCTGGTTCGCCGGGATGACCTCGATCCCCTCGGGCCAGACCGGGGGGCGCTCCACCTCGATGATGCGCGCCGGGCTGGTCGTGTAGCGGCCGAACATCGGCAGCGGATCGCTGCGCCGGTCCACCGCGATATTGTCGCGCCCATAATATTCGAGATCGCCGACGCCGCCGATGGAAAGGAAGGCGATGCCGTCGCGGGTCGAGAAGCCGCCGCGCAGCACGTTGCCGACCGCGGTGAGCTGCCCGACCTGGTGCGGGTGGCTGCCCCATTCGAGGTCCATCAGGTTGTAGTGGATCGCCTGCGCGCCGGGATCGAAGATGAGGTTGTTGATCACCACCGCGTGGACACCGCCCTTCAGCAGCGGATTGCGCTCGTAATTGTGCGCGTAGACGTTGCGGTAGATCAGGATGTTGGTCGCGTTGTCGTGGATCAGCGAGCCCTTGCTGTGCTCGCCCTTCGGGTGGCTGCCGTGCGCGATCCCTTCCGCGATCAGGTTGTTGGAGAAGGTGATGTCGTGGCTGGTTCCGCGCCGCCAGTCCTCCACCGTGCGCCCCTCGAACCGCGGCCCGGAGGCGGAGAGATTCTCGTCGAGCGCCCACGTGAAGGTGCAGTGATCGACGATGACGTTATAGGCGCCGACGGTGGAGAGCGCGTCGGCCTCCCAGCCGCTGCGCCAGCCCTGCCCGGAGACGCCGGTGCGCACGCGGATATGGCGGATGACGATGTCGTGGCTGCGCACGTCGATGCCGCCACGGATGATCGTGATGCCGGGCGACGGCGCGGTCTGGCCGGCGATGGTGAGATAGGGCTCGTCGATGGTGAGCGTCGAAAGGCCGAGGTCGATCACGCCGCCGACCTCGAACACGACGATGCGCGGGCCCCGCGCCTCGATCGCGGCGCGAAGCGAGCCGGGGCCGTCCGGATTGAGGTTGGTGACGCGGATGATGCGCCCGCCGCGACCGCCCGGCGTCTGGGCCGCCCAGCCGACCGCGCCGGGGAAGGCGCTGGCCCATGCCGGCGCCGCCAGAATCAGCAAAAAGACGAATGGAATCAATCGGCACAGGGCCATCTCTTGTCCTCCCTAACGAGCCGCTTGACATGCGCAGGCCATCGACTCAAAGGTCTTATGACACCGGTTACTTAGCGAGTTCAACCGGCAAGGCGACCATGCGAGAACGTGGCGCCGGGGCTGCGGGAGGGTGACACTGATGGGGACCAATCCGAATCGTCGACTCGTGGCCTGGCGCGACCCGCATTCCTTTTTTGGCCCTTCTTAGACACCGGTGTCATGCCTTTGGTCTTGAGGGCGCGCGCATGCGACGCAACCACTCTGGAGGATCGGACATGATGGATTCGGACATTTCGGCGCGCGTCATGGCGCGCTTCCGCCTTGCCAGCGCGGCCTCGGCCCTGGCGCTGGCGATCCTGCCCGCGTCGGCCTGGGCGCAGGAGCAGCAGGCGCCCCAGGATCCGGCGGTCCAGGACCAAGCGTTCGCCCAGGGCCAGGCGGGTGGGTCGGCGGGCCAGGCCGGCGCGAGCGATTACGAGGAGCCGATCGTCGTCACCGGCTTCCGCGCCTCACTGAACGCGGCGCTGAACATCAAGCGCGATTCCGTCGCGTCGGTCGATGCGATCGTCGCCGAGGACATCGCCCGCTTCCCCGACCAGAACCTCGCCGAGGCGCTGCAGCGCGTGCCCGGCACCTCGATCCAGCGCGACGGCGGCGAGGGGCGCGCCATCACGGTGCGCGGCCTCGGCTCGCAGTTCACGCGCGTGCGCGTCAACGGCCTCGAGACGATCGCCACCTCCACCGACGGCGCCTCGGCCAATCGCGACCGCGCCTTCGACTTCAACGTCTTCGCCTCCGAGCTGTTCAACTCGGTTGTCGTGCACAAGACCGCCGAGGCTTCGCTCGACGAGGGCTCGCTCGGCGCGGTGGTCGATCTCAACACCGGCCATCCGCTCGGCGGGCGCGCCGGGCTGACTTTCGTCGCCAATGCCCAGGCCTCCTACAACGACCTGAGCGACAATGTCGGCCCGCGGCTTGCCGGCCTGCTTGGCTGGCGCAACCAGGAGGGCACGTTCGGCGTCTCGATCTCGGCCGCCTATTCGGACACGAACACGCTCGAGCTCGGCAACAACACGGTGCGCTGGGCGCAGGCGCGCTTCGACTCCGTCAACGGCACGCCCTGCTTCACCCAGCCGAACAGCGGCGGCAGCTACATTTCGAGCCCGGCCTGCAACGAGGTCGCGCTCGCTTTCCATCCGCGTATTCCGCGCTACGGCTCGGTTCGCCACGATCGCTCCCGCCGGCGATCGAGTTCGAGCCTTCCGATCGCACCATATTGAGATCGACGGCCTCTATTCGCGCTTCCGCGAGATCCGCGAGGAGAAGTGGGGCGAGGTGCTGTTCCGCAGCAACGAGCGCGCGATCGACATCGTCGACTACAAGATCGATCCGGCGACCAACAATCTCGTCGCCGCGACCGTGAACGACGCCTGGGTGCGCACCGAGCACTATCTGCGCCGCTCCGTCACCGAATTCTACCAGATCGGCGGCAGCTGGGACCAGGACGTCACCGACACGCTGCGCTTCACCCTGCTCGGCGGCTATTCGCGCTCGGTCGCCGACATCCCGGTCGAAACGACCTTCGTCTTCGACGACCGCGACGCGCAGGGCTATCGGTACGACTATACGGACTCGCGCCACCCGGTGCTGACCTTTGGCACCAGCGTCACCGATCCGGCGAACTTCCAGCTCGCCGAGATTCGCGACCGCCCGTCCGACGTGAAGAACCAGTTCCGCACCGCGCAGCTGCGCGCCGAGTGGGACGCGACGCCGAACATCACGCTGAAGGCCGGCGGCGTCTATCGCCGCTACGATTACGATATCACCGCCTTCACCCGCGACACCGCGGTGTGTGGGAGCAGCGGCGGCCCCGATCTCGTCACGGGCACGATCACCTGCACGCCCAGCTCCGTCTTCGGCCCGGGCGCGGTCTATGGCTTCCCGGTGACGGGCGACCTCGCCGATCTCTTCACGCTCGGCAAGGCGGGTCAGCCGGCGGGCAACACCAACCAGTGGCTGATACCCAACCTCGCCGCCGCCGCGGCGCTCACCGGGCTCTACAATCGCCCGCTCGCGCTCGACGCCGGCAATAATCGCGGCGTCACCGAGGAGGTCACCGGCGGCTATCTCCAGGCCGACCTGCGCGGCCACGTCTTCGGCCTGCGCTACGCCTTCAACGGCGGCGTGCGCTACGTGCGCACGCACCAGTCGTCCTACGGCTACAACAGCGGCCAGCTCGTCGAGGTCACCCGCAATTATGACGACTGGCTGCCGGCCGCGAACCTCGCCCTCTATCCCGCCGACAACCTGATCATCCGCGCGGCCATCGCCAAGGTGATGACCCGCCCGAGCCTCGGCAACCTGACGCCGGGCGGATCGGCTGACGGCTTCAACCTGCGCGTGAGCTTCGGCAATCCGTTCCTCAAGCCCTATCGGGCGACGAATTACGACCTCGGCCTCGAATGGTATTTCGCGCCGGAGTCGATCTTCTCGGTCGCCCTGTTCCGCAAAGAGGTGTCGAGCTTCCCGATCAGCGTGACCCGCACCGACAGTTTCGATTCCACCGGCCTGCCGGTGTCGGTGCTGGTGCCCTCCTCGCCGGCGGCGCTCGACCCGGCGCTGTGCGCCTCGCCGACCTGGCAGATCTCGACCATCGGCAATGGCGAGGGCGCGACGCTCAACGGCGTCGAGATCGGCATCCAGGCGACGTTCCGCTTCCTGCCGGGGATTCTCCGCCACTTCGGCGGCATCCTCAACGTTACCTTCGTCGATTCGAGCGCCGACTATACGGTGAGCGGGCCGGCGATCGCGCCCGGCGGCGGTCTTCAGTCGACGGTCCGCACCGCCACGCTGTTCGGCCTGTCGAAGCGCGCGCTCAACGGGACGCTCTACTATGACGACGGCAAGTTCAGCGCCCGCGCGTCGCTGAGCTACCGCAGCGGCTACATCGACCAGAACGGCGGCACCGGCAACGTGTTCGAAGGCTATAATTCGACGATCAACCTCGACGCGGCGATCCGTTACCAGATCAATTCGCACTTCGAGGTGTCGCTGGAGGGCATCAACCTCACCGACGAGTATCGCGATCGCTACGTCGATATCGATGCGAACCGGAACTACGAGTACAACCACTTCCGGCGGTCGATCCTGCTGGGCGTGCGCTTCCAGCGCTGAAGTAACGAGCAACTCCCCGATGGCCGGACGCTGCTCCCGGTGGCGTCCGGTCGCTCTGCTGCGATGACCTCGCGATGGACCGGCGCGCCCACCTCAAGCTCCTCGCCGCGACCGGCCTGACCGCCGCGGCGGCGCCGGTCCGCCTTTTCGCGCAGGGTTCGCGCGCAACGAGTTCGCTCGATCCCTTTGCCGACATGCGCTGGGGCCGCGGCATCGAGGGGCAGCGCCGGGCTGATCTCGGTGACGGCACCTTCCTCAACCCCGTCTTCGCCGGCGATCATCCCGATCCGTCGCTGCTGCGCGTCGGCGAGGACTATTACGTCACCTTCTCCAGCTTCGACGCCTATCCGGGCCTCACCATCTGGCACAGCCGGGACCTGGTGAACTGGCGGCCCATTACGGCAGCGCTGCGCGAGCCGATCGGCTCGGTCTGGGCGCCCGATCTCGTCCGGCACGCCGGGCGCTTCTACCTCTACATCCCGGCGGGCCGCCCGGACCGGCGTTCGATCTACGTCATCCACGCCGAGCGATCGAGGGGCCCTGGTCCGCGCCGGTGGACCTGAACCTGCCGGATCATATCGACCCGGCCCATGCCGCCGACGAGCGGGGACGGCGCTGGCTGTTCCTTTCGGGCGGCGATCGCGTGCCGCTCGCGAGCGACGGCCTCGCCACCGCCGGGCCGATCGAGCATGTCTATGACCCGTGGCGCTATCCGGACGACTGGGACGTCGAGTCCTTCTCGCCCGAGGGGCCGAAGCTCGTCCGCCGGGGCGATTACTGGTATCTCGCCACCGCCATCGGCGGCACCGCCGGCCCGCCAACCGGCCATATGGTGATCGTCGCCCGCGCCCGCTCGCTCGACGGACCCTGGGAGAACGACCCCGGCAACCCGATCGTGCGCACAGGGTCGGCCGCCGAGAAATGGTGGTCGCGCGGCCACGCCACCTGTTCGACGGGCCGGGCGGGCGCTGGTGGATGATCCTTCACGGCTACGAGAACGGCTACTGGACGCTCGGTCGCCAGACCTTGCTTCAGCCGGTCGAGTGGAGCGCGGACGGCTGGCCGCGGCCGGTGGGGGGCGATCTCTCGCGGCCGCTTCCGAAGCCGATCGATCTGGGGGCGCAGCCGCACGGCATGGCGCTCAGCGACGATTTCCGGACCGATCGCTTCGGCCTGACCTGGTCCTTCTACGACCCCGGCCCCGACGAGATGCGCCGCCTGCGCCGCGCGGATGGCGTGCTCCATGTCGCCGGAAAGGGCAGCTCGCCCGCCGACTGTTCGCCGATCTGCTGCATCGTCGGCGACCAGCGCTATCGGGTGGAGGCCGCGATCGAGACCGATCCCGGCGCCGAGGCCGGGCTGCTGCTCTTCTACAACCGCCGCCTGTTCGCCGGCCTCGGCTTCGGCGACAACGGCCTCGTCATGCACCGCTACGGCCTCAGCCGGCCCGCCGGGCCGCGCCGGCCGATCCGGCGGCTGCGTGTCCGCCTCACCAACGACTGCAACATCCTCACCATCCACACCAGCGAGGACGATGGCGCGCGCTGGGAGAAGTTCGGCGTGCAGATGGAGGTTTCCGGCTACCACCACAATGTCGCCTACGATTCCCTCAGCCTGCGCCCGGCGCTCTACGCGGCGGGCCGTGGGGAGGCGCGTTTCCGTGATTTCCGCTATTCGGCGCTATGACCCGGATCGATCGCCGCACCGTCCTGATCGCCCCGCTCGCCCTCGGCCTCGCCGCGCGCGCCGCGGGACAGGCGCCCGTCACCGCGCCTCATCGGCCGCTGGTCCATCCCGACCCGGTGGAGGTGATCGACCTCTGGCCGGACGGGCCGCCCGGCGCACCGATGCCGCCGCCCGCCGAGGAGGTGCGCGAGCGCAGTGCCGATCCCGCCTTCAACGATCGCGTCATCGTCCATGTCGCGCGGCCGCGCCTCGCCCTGTTCCGGCCCGAGCGGCCCAATGGCGCCTCGGTGCTGATCATGCCAGGCGGCGGCTATTCTTGGGTCGTGATCGACAAGGAAGGCTTTGAGATGGCGCGCTGGCTCGCCGCGCGCGGCGTCACCGTGTTCGTCCTCTTCTATCGCCTGCCGCGGGACGGCTGGGCGGCGGGGCCGGACACGGCGCTCTCCGACGCGCAGCGCGCGATGCGGCTGATCCGCGCCAGCGCCGCGCCGGAAGGGCGCGACCCCAGGTGCATCTGCGCGATGGGCTTTTCCGCCGGCGGCCATGTCTGCGCCGATCTCATCGCCCGCTTCGGGACGCCGACCTACCGCCCGGTCGACGCCGCGGACGAGGTGTCGGCGCGGCCCGACGCGGCGGCGCCGATCTACCCGGTCGTCGCGATGCGGCGCCCGGTCGCGCACGAAGGCTCGCGCGCCAACCTGATCGGCGCCGACGCCGCGCCGGAGCTGGAACGCGCGCACTCGCCGCACCTCCACATCACCGCCGAGGCGCCGCCGACCTTCCTCCTCCATGCCGAGGACGATCCGGCCGTGCCGGTCGAAAACACGCTGCTGCTGCGCGAGGCGCTGCGGGCGCGGGGCGTCGCAACCGAAACTCACCTTTTCCCGGACGGCGGCCATGGCTTCGGCCTCCGCCTCGCGCGCGGCCTTTCGGTGGAGCACTGGCCCGAACTGTTCTTCGCCTGGGGCCGCAGGCTGGCGCTCTGGCCATGATCCGCCGCCCTCGCGCGCCGAGATCGAGGCGACGATGCGCCGCGCGACCGAGTTCATGGTGAGCCGCGTCGCCGTGCATGGCGGCTATGTCTGGTCCTACCTCCCGGACATGTCGCGCCGATGGGGCGAGATCGAGGCCTAGCCGACGATGATCTGGATCCAGCCGCCGGGCACGGCGACCATGGGCCACCTGTTCCTCGACGCCTATCACGCGACGCATGACGAATATTATTACCGCGCGGCGCAGGGCGTCGCCGAGGCGCTGATCGCCGCGCAGCACAGCAGCGGCGGCTGGAACTATTTCTACGACTTCGCCGGGCCGGGCTCGACGCGGCGCTGGTACGCGACGATCGGCGCGAATGCGTGGCGCATGGAGGAGTTCCAGCATTATTCGGACAACGCCACGTTTGACGACGCCGGCTCGTCGGAGGCGATGCAGTTCCTGCTCCGCATCTATCTGGAAAAGCGCGACCCGTGCTATCGGCCGCCGTTCGACAAGGCGATCGATTTCGTCCTGCGCAGTCAGTATCCGGTCGGCGGCTGGCCGCAGCGCTGGCCGCACGACGACCGCTGGCCGGCCTATGGCGACGACATCACCTTCAACGACGACGTCGCCGCCGAGAATCTGCGTTTCCTGCTGATGTGCTACGCATCGCTCGGCGAGACGCGCGTCAAGGACGCGATCATCCGGGGGATGAGCGTCTTCCTGGTGACGGAGATGGGCCAGCCGCAGCCGGGCTGGGGCCTGCAATATACGCTCGACCTCCAGCCGGACGGAGCGCGAAGCTACGAGCCGCGCGCGCTCGTCACGCACACGACGGCGGCGAACATACGCGCGCTGATCGGCTTTTTCCGCCTGACCGGCGACACCCGCTATCTCGCCCGCATCCCGGAGGCGATCGACTGGCTGGAGTCGGTGCGCCTGCCGCCCGATCCGGCGCGCCGTGGCCGCGACTTCCCGACTTTCATCGAGATCGGCACCAACCGGCCGATCTATGTCCACCGGCGCGGCTCGAACGTCGTCAACGGCGCCTATTACTGGGATTACGACCCCAGCCACACGCTCGGCCACTATTCGGCCTTCCGCGCGATCGATCTCGACGCGCTTCGCCGCGCGTATCGCGAGGCGCTGGCGATGGACCCGGCGGCGCTTGCCGCCGCCTCGCCGCTCAGGGCGCCGGGGCACGCGCCGCTGCCCGCCTACTTCGTCACCGATCTCGACGCGGGCTCCGATCTCAACGCCGAACGGGCGGCCGAGCCCGCGACCCTGATTGCGACGCTGAACCGGGAAGGCTGGTGGCCGACGCCGCTGCGGGCGACGAGCAATCCCTATCGCGGCCCCGGCAGCGAGCAGGTCGCTCCGGGCGACTACCGCTCGACCCATTCCGGCGACGCCAGCGACACCTCGCCTTACCCTACGGACCACCCGGTGATCGGTATTTCCACCGGCACCTACATCGCCAACATGTCCCGCCTCATCCGGGCGCTGCGCGATGGGGTAGAGGAAAGCGCCCACTGAGGCTGAGGCCGCTGGTGCCGGTTGAGGGACTCGAACCCCCGACCTTCGGTTTACAAAACCGCTGCTCTACCAGCTGAGCTAAACCGGCCGCGCCTCGCTCTGTGGGTTCGCCGCCCCGCCGGGTCAAGCCGGATTTGGAGTTCGCCTGCCGATCGCGTGGCTCGAGCGCTCGCGCAAGAAATCGGGCGAGATGTCACAAATCGCGCTCCCGCCTTGTCCTGACACCGGGAGACCAACACACCAACACACGGGAGAAAGCACATGACCGGCGCGAAAGTCGTCACCATCGATCCTGACAGCAACGTCGTCACGCTCATCAACGTCTATGAGGTGGAGCCGGAGCGGCAGGCCGAGCTGGTCCGGTTGCTGGCCGAAGTCACCGACACGGTGATGCGCCGCCAACCGGGCTTCGTTTCGGTCAATATTCACAGCAGTTTCGACGGAACGCGCGTCGTCAACTATGCCCAATGGGCGTCGAAGGAGGATTTCGAGCGGCTGATGAAGAATCCGGACGCGCAGGCGCAGATCGGCAGGCTGGCCGCGGTCGCGAAAAGCGTCCAGCCGGCGCTCTATCGCGTGAGCTCGGTCCATGCCGGATGAACTGCGCGACGCGCGGCGGCTGTGGGCGGAAACGTTCGATCTGCTGCGCCCGAAGCTGATCAGGGTCGCATACCGGATGCTGGGCTCGATCGCCGATGCGGAGGATATCGTCCAGGAGGCGTTCCTGCGGTGCCTCCGCACCGACCGGCACGATATTCGCGATCCCGAGGCCTGGCTGCGCCGGATCGTCGCGCGGCTTAGCCTCAACCAGCTCCAGTCGGCGCGCCGAAAGCGGGAAGCCTATGTCGGGCCGTGGCTGCCCGAGCCCGTCATCGAGCCGATCGACGGCCAGCTCGACGACATCACCCTGCCGCTGCTGATGGCGCTCGAACGCCTCTCCCCGCTGGAGCGCGCCGCGTTCCTGCTTCACGACGTCTTCGGCATGAGCTTCGACGAAGTCGCGCGAACGCTGGAGCGCGAGCCGGCGGCCTGCCGCCAGCTGGCGAGCCGGGCGCGGGCGCATGTGCGGACGGCGCGGCCACGTTTCCCGATGCCGAAGGAGCGCGGCCGCGAGATCGCCGAGGCGTTCTTCGTCGCCTCGCGCAGCGGCGACATGCGGAGCCTGCGCGCATTGCTCGCGGCCGACGTGACCGCCTTCGCCGACGGCGGCGGCAGGACGCGCGCGACGATCGAGCCCATCATCGGGCGCGACGAGGTTCTCCGGCTGCACGCGCGGCTCGCCGAATATTTCGCGCGCATGCCGTCGCGCCTCGTCCGCTACGGCCTGATCAACGGTCTGCCGGGCTTCGTCACAATCGAAGGGGGGGCGATGCTGCAGACCACGGCCCTCGAGATCGCGGACGACCGGATCGTCGGGATTTACGTCGTGCAGAACCCGGAAAAGCTGACACACCTTGTCAGCAACGAGATTCAATAAGGCGCGATCGCACATGATCGACAGCAGCGACGTGCGGCTCCAGCTTCGAGCCTGAGGACTCGCGACATGCGCACGGCGGCGACGGCCCGAGCGATCGGGCTGCGCCGCCGTTTTCGTCCCGCGGCCATCACCTGAAGGTCTCTACGATCGAATGGAGAAGGAGGTGGTGCCCAGGGGCGGAATCGAACCACCGACACCGTGATTTTCAGTCACGTGCTCTACCAACTGAGCTACCTGGGCGTTCCCCGCGGAAGTGCGGAAAGGCGGCCTATAGAGGGGCCTCCGGCTCCCTGTCCAGCCCCTCTTCATGGCCTTCGGCGGGCGGGCCGGGGACGCGATAGGCGTCGCCGAGCCAGTTGAGAAGATCGCGGTCGCGGCACCCCGGGCCGCAGAACGGCTTGTGCGCCGCCACGGTGGGCTTGCCGCACAGCGGACAGGTATCCCGTTCAGTCTTGGACGCGCTGGACATACCCGCCCCATGTGGTGCGGCCGCCATCGCGGCGCAACCGGATCGTGGCGCCCGCCTGTCGCGACAGCGTCTCGATCCAGGCCGGCTCCGCCTCGATCAGGTCGATCACCGCCGGCGCGGCGACGAGTTCGAGCGCGCCCGCGCCCAGCGTGCGCGCGGCGCGGCGCAGCAGGGCGCGGGCGGCGGCGCCCGCCGGGTCGCCGCGCAGCAGCTCAGGCAGCGATTCGCGCTCGCGCCGGCGCACGACCTGGAGGAAGCCGAAGCCGTTGACCGCGGTGCGCTCGAAAGGCAGCGGCAATACCGCGTCGAGCGCCGCCGCCGCGCGCTGGCGCGCGGCGCGCGAGGCGAGGGTGGGCAGGTCGATGCCGATCGAGCCGCCGATGCCGAAGCGCCGGATCGCGCGCCCGGCCGCCGCCGCGCCGGCAATCGCCAGCGCCTCCGGCTCGATCGCGCCGTCCACGTCGAACAGCGTCATCGCCGGCGTCAGGCTCATCCTGAGCGCGCCGTCCGGAAAGGCGATCTCGCCCGTCACCGCCTCCTCGACCAGTTCGGACCAGCCGTGCCGCTCGAACAGGTCGGGGTCGGTCGGGCGCAGCCGCGTGCAGCGGCCGATACGCTCGACGAGGGGAGGGCCGTCGCGCTCGGCGGCCTCGGTGATCCGCCCGCGCGCCAGCTTGGGCCGGCCCGGCTCGCCGATCGGCTCGCGCCCGATCTCGACGCGAACCCTCGCGCCCTCGGTGACGCCAGGCGGCAAAGGCTCGACGAGCACGGTCTCGCCTGCCGTTTCCACGAGGCCGCGCCGCGCGGGGACGAGGACGCGCGAAAGGCGCCCGGCCACCACCGCGCCCGCGCGCAGGCCGGGCCGCTCGATCGCCGCCTCGACGATCTCACCGTCCTCGACCAGGATCGCGCGATTCTCGCCGATCCCTTCCTCGTAGAGCCATTCAGCCAAGCGGATAGCCCGCGGCGCGCAGCAGGATCCGCGTCTCGTAAAGCGCGAGGCCCATCACGCCCGAATAGGAGCCGGAGAGATAGCGGACCAGCGCCTCGGCGCGGCCCTGGATGGCATAGCCGCCGGCCTTGCCCTGCCATTCGCCGCTGGCGAGATAGGCGTCGATTTCCTCGCGCGCGAGACGCTTGAAGGCGACGATCGAGGTGACGAGCCGGTGGCGCGCCTTGCCCTCGGCGTCGATCAGGCTGATCGCGCAATGGACGCGATGGCGGCGACCGGAGAGCAGTTCGAGGCAGGCGCGGGCCTCAGCCTCGCTTTCGGCCTTGGGCAGGATGCGGCGGCCGACGGCGACCACCGTGTCGGCGGCGAGCGTCAGCGCGCCCGGTCCGGCGACGGCGGCCGCCTTCGCCGCGGCGATTCGCCGCGCATAGGGGGCGGGCAGCTCGCCGGGCAGCGGGGTTTCGTCGAGATCGGCGGGAACGACCGCGTCGGGCACGACGCCCAGGCGGGCGAGCAGTTCGAGCCGGCGCGGGCTCTGCGAGGCGAGGATCAGCCGCACGGCCCCGCGCGCCGCTTACTTGAAGCGATAGGTGATACGGCCCTTGGTGAGATCGTAGGGCGTCAGCTCGACCAGGACTTCGTCGCCGGTCAGCACGCGGATGCGGTTCTTGCGCATCTTGCCGGCGGTGTGGCCGAGAATTTCGTGACCGTTTTCGAGTTCGACACGGAACATCGCGTTGGGCAGCAACTCCACTACCCGCCCGCGCATCTCGAGAAGTTCTTCCTTTGCCATTCAGATCCTTGCCGCAAAAAAGGGACGGTCGCCCTTAACGGTTTGCCGCTCAAAATGAAACCCCGCCCGATGCGGCCGGGCGGGGTTCCCGTAAGACATGACCGGTTGCTCCGGCCTCAGCCGGCGGCGTGACCCGCCAGCGCCGCAAGCAGGAGCAGCGCGACGATATTGGTGATCTTGATCATCGGGTTGACCGCCGGGCCGGCCGTATCCTTGTAGGGATCGCCGACCGTGTCGCCGGTGACGGCGGCCTTGTGCGCCTCCGATCCCTTGCCGCCATAGTGGCCGTCCTCGATATATTTCTTCGCATTGTCCCAGGCGCCGCCGCCCGAGGTCATCGAAATGGCGACGAACAGGCCGGAGACGATGACGCCGAGGAGCAGCGCGCCCAGCGCGGCGAAGCCCGAGGGCTGGCCGGCGACCGCGGTGATGACGTAATAGACTAGGATCGGCGCCAGCACCGGCAGCAGCGAGGGGACGATCATCTCCTTGATCGCGGCGCGGGTAACGAGGTCCACGGTCCGGCCGTAATTGGGACGCACCGTGCCCTCCATGATCCCCGGATTGTCGCGGAACTGCGCGCGCACGTCCTCGACCACCGAGCCCGCCGCGCGGCCGACCGCGGTCATGCCGATGCCGCCGAACAGGTAGGGCAGCAACGCGCCGAGCAGCAGGCCGACGATCACATAGGGGTTGGAGAGCGAGAAATCGACCGGAACGTCCGGGAAGAACTCCTTGAGGTCGGTCGTGTAGGCGCCGAACAGCACCAGCGCGGCGAGCGCGGCCGAGCCGATCGCATAGCCCTTCGTCACCGCCTTGGTGGTGTTGCCGACCGCGTCGAGCGCGTCCGTGCGGTCGCGCACCTCGTCGGGCAGGCCCGCCATCTCGGCGATGCCGCCGGCATTGTCGGTGACCGGGCCGTAGGCGTCGAGCGCGACGACCATGCCGGCGAGCGCCAGCATCGCGGTCGCGCCGAAGGCGACGCCGATCACGCCGGCGAGCTGATAGGCGGCAATCACCGCGACGACGATCACGACGGTCGGCATCGCGGTCGCCTCGAGGCTGACGGCAAGGCCCTGGATCACGTTGGTGCCGTGGCCGGTCTCCGAGGCCCGCGCAATGGCGCGGACCGGGCGGAACTTGGTGCCGGTGTAATATTCGGTGATCCACACCAGCGCGCCAGTCAGCGCGAGGCCGATCAGCATGCAGATGAAGAGCTTGGTGCCGGTGATCGCGATGGTCGCGCCGCCGACGCCGTCCAGCGTGGCGAGCGTCGCGTTCATGTCGCCAAGCGCATATTGCGTCGCGAACCAAACCGCGACGGCGCCGAGGATCGCGGCCGCCCAGAAGCCCTTGTAAAGGGCGCCCATGATCGACTGCGAGCTGCCGAGGCGGACCATGAAGGTGCCGATGATGCTGGTGACGATGCACGCGCCGCCGATGATCAGCGGCAGCGCCATCAGGCGGAGCAGCAGGTCGGCGCTCTCGCCCGACAGGGTGAGCGCGACCGAGACCATGGTGACGCCGAGCGTCACGACATAGGTTTCGAACAAGTCGGCGGCCATGCCGGCGCAGTCGCCGACATTGTCGCCGACATTGTCGGCGATCGTCGCCGGGTTGCGGGGATCGTCCTCCGGAATGCCTGCCTCGACCTTGCCGACCAGGTCGGCGCCGACGTCGGCGGCCTTGGTGAAGATGCCGCCGCCGAGACGCGCGAAGATCGAGATCAGCGAGGCGCCGAAGGCGAGCGCGACGAGCGCATCGACGACGATGCGGTCATTGGGCGCGTGGCCGCCGGGGCCGATCAGCGCCCAGAAGAAGCCGGCGATCGCAAGCAGGCCGAGTCCGGCGACGAGCAGACCGGTGATCGCGCCGGAACGGAAGGCCATGGTGAGGCCTCCCTGGAGCGAGCCGCGCGCCGCTTCCGCGGTGCGGACATTGGCCTTCACCGACACGTTCATGCCGACGAAGCCGGTGACGCCGGAGAGGATCGCGCCGATGGCGAAGCCGATCGCGGAGACCGGGCCGAGGAACCAGGCGACCAGCGCGACGACGATCACGCCGACAATCGCGATGGTGCGATACTGGCGCGCGAGATAGGCGCGCGCGCCTTCCTGCACGGCGGCGGCGATGTCCTGCATCCGCTCGTTGCCCGCCGGCGCTTTCAGAACCTGACTGATGGTAATGGCGCCATAGAGTACGGCGAGGACGCCGCATGCGATGGCGATGAGCACGACGTTCATTCAACTCCCCCCTAACTTTCTTATGTCATTAGGCAGCGTCGCGATGTGCTAGCGCCCGGGTGTGGCAGGCGGTTTACGAAGGAAAGGGGGGGAGTTCAACAAGACTCGCCCTTGTCGGCGCCATGCTCGAAGCCGAGCCGGCCGGGCAGGGCGACTGCCGCGCCGGCGTGGGTGAGCGCGAGGCCGGCGCCGGCCGCGAAGGCGCCGATGCGGGTGAGGGCGAGGCCGATCTCGGCGGCCAGCGCGCGCAGGCGCGCGGCCGCCTCGGGCGGCGCGGCGAAGAGCAGCTCGTAGTCGTCTCCGGCGGTCGCGGCGGCGAGCCGCGCCGCGCGGCCCTCCCCGCGAAGGGCGAGATAGTCGGCCGAGAGCGGCACCGCTTCCAGCGCGATCGCGACGCCGCACCCGCTCGCCGCCGCCATCCGCCCGGCGTCGATGAGCAGGCCGTCCGAAACGTCCATCATCGCGCGCGCGAGTTGCGCGAGGCGACGCCCGGCCTCCAGGCGCGGGCGCGGGCGGCGGTAGCGTTCGACGAGCCGCGCCGGCTCCGCCTCGCCGGCGCGCAGGAGCGCCAGTCCGGCGCCGGCATCGCCGATCGCGCCGCTGACCCAAAGCTCGTCGCCGGGCCGGGCGCCGCCGCGGCTCGGCACCGGGCCGTCCGCCCGGCCGATCGCGGTGAGGCCGAGCGCGCGGGCGCACTCCGCCGGCATCGCCACCGTGTCGCCGCCGAGCAACGGCATGTCGAACGCGGCGAGCGCAGCCCTCAGCCCCCCCGCGAAGGCCCGGTCCCAGTCGGCTTTCCCAAGCGCATAGCCGAGCAGCGCGCCGAGCGGCGTCGCGCCCTTGGCGGCGAGATCCGACAGGTTCACCGCGACGAGCTTCCAGGCGATGTCGGCCGGCGGATCGTCGGGCAGGAAGTGCACGCCCTCGACAATTATGTCGTGGGTCAGCACCAGCCGCGCGCCGCCCACCTCCAGCACCGCCGCGTCGTCCATCAGCCCCCGCGCGGCGGGATCGCGCGCCAGCGCGCGCAGCAGGTCGATGAAGGCGGCCTCGCCGCTCATCCGGCCCTCCCGTTCGCCGCGCGGGCGGGGAGGGAGGGCGGTGTCATTTCCGCGCCTCTTTCGCGATCGCGTCGAGCAGGCCGTTGACGAAGCCGCTCTCGCGCGCGTCGTAGAAGGCCTTGGCGACGTCGACATATTCGCTGATCGCGGTCCCGACCGGGACGTCGCGGCGCGCGACCAGCTCGTAGGCGCCGGCGCGCAGGATCGCCTTCATCGGCTTGTCGAGCCGCGCGAGCGTCCAGCCCTTGGCGAGCCTCGCCTCGATCAGCCCGTCCAGTTCCGCGCGCTGCGCATCGACCCCGCTGACCACGTCGTCGAAGAAATCGACCTCCGCCTCGGCATATTCGACATCGTCGATGGTCGCGCCGAGCCGATGCTCGTGGAACTCGTGGAGCAGGGCGGGAAGCGGCGTTCCCTCCATCTCCTGCTGGTAGAGCGCCTGTACGGCGGCGAGCCGCGCGGCTGAGCGGGAGAGCGATTTCCTGGGGGTCGTGGACATGCCGAGCGCCATAGCTAAGCCGTCTCGGCGATGAAATCCCGGATTGCCGCGACGACGAATTCGGGCCGCTCCCACGGGATGAAATGGCCCGCCTCGGGCGTCGCGGCGACGGCGAGGTCTTCCACCAGCTCCGGCAGCCCCTCCAGCTGGAGGGGGAGCAACGCCTTGTCCCTGAGGCCCCAAATGACCAGCGTCGGCACCGCGACGGACGGGAAGGGCGCCCCGGCCCAGTCCGGCAGCGCCGCCGCCTCGCCGGGCGCGGGGACGAGGATCCGGCTCGCGCGATACCAGTTCAGCATCGCGGTGAGCGCGCCCGGCGCCGCCCACTCGTCGAGATAGATGCGTCGCTCCTCCGGCGGGATGATCGAAAGATCGACATGGCCGGCGAAGCTCTTCTCGAAGAAGCGCTTCAGCCCCATTGCGGCGATCGCCCGCTCCATGCCGGGATCGCGGAAGGCGCGGATATACTGGGAAGCCGCGCGCTGCGCCGCGTCCTCGATCAGGCTGCGCTCGAAGACGAGCGGGTGGGGGGAATTGACGGCGACCAGCCGGCGGAGCCGGTCGGGATGCTTCAGCGCCACCGCCCAGGCGACCGCGCCGCCCCAGTCGTGCCCGACCAGGGTGAAGCGCCCGATCTCCAGCGCGTCGGCGAGGGCGAGGACATCGGCGACCAGACGGTCGATCGCATAGGCCTCGACGCCCTCCGGCCGGTCCGACCTGCCGAAGCCGCGCTGGTCGGGCGCGACCACGCGGAAGTCCCGCGCCAGCGCCGGCGCGACGGCGCGCCAGGTGCGGCGCGATTCCGGAAAGCCGTGGAGGAGGACGATCGGCTCGCCCGCCGTCGCCCCGGCGGCGGCGACCTCGAGCGCGACGCCGGTGGAAAGCGCAATGCGTCGCGCTTCGGACATCACGGATAGGTCACCGTCGTCGGCACTTCGGGGAGAGGGATGAACTCGTCATGGTCGTCGGGCGGGAGGCGGAAGCGGCCGGCCTTCCAGTCCTGCTTCGCCTGCTCGATCCGCTCGCGGCGCGAGGAGACGAAGTTCCACCACACGTGGCGCGGCCCGTCGAGCGGCGCGCCGCCGCAGAGCATGACATGGCCGCCGTGCGTCGAGCGCAGCGTCGCGGCGATGCCGGGCCGCAGCAAATAGAGCGTGCTCGGCGCCAGCTCGATCCCCTCCAGCGACGCATCGCCCTCGGCGAGGAAGACGGCGCGCTCGTCGGCGTCCGGCTCGATCGGCATGGCGCCGCCGGTGAAGAGATGGATGTCGGCATAGATGGTGTGGCTGTGGCAGGTGACGGGCGAGGTCGCGCCCCACAGCGTCCCCATCACGACGCGCGCGATCGCGCCGGGCGCCTCGACCTGCGGCAGATCGTCGCGCGCGACATGCTCGAAGGCCGGGTCCATCTCCTCCTTGTCGGAAGGAAGGGCGAGCCAGGTCTGGATGCCGGACAGGTCGGGGCCGGCGGGCCTCAGCTCGGCGGGCGAGCGCTCGGAATGGGCGATGCCGCTGCCCGCCGTCATCAGGTTCACCGCGCCCGGCTCGATCCGCGCGACGGTGCCGAGCGAATCGCGATGGTCGATCGCGCCGGCGAAGAGATAGGTGACGGTGGCGAGGTTGATGTGCGGGTGCGGCCGCACGTCGATGCCCGTCCCGGGGGCGAGCTTCGCGGGGCCCATCTGGTCGAAGAAGATGAACGGCCCGATCGTCCGGCGCTCGCGCTTGGGCAGCACGCGGTGGACCTTGAAGCCGCCGAGATCGTGGGTCGCGGGCAGCAGCGTCTGGAGAAAGGGATCGTCGCTCATCGCAGGCCTCGTCGTTCGTCCCCGGCCGCGAATGGCGCAAGTGGCGCGAGCGGCGCGAGTGGCGTGAAAGTCATACGGAATCGCGGGGGGGGGGGCGCAGGAGGGAAGGAACGGGCTTCGACACGCTCGGCCCGAACGGCGTGGAGCGAGCCGGCGCCGCCCTACTCACCCGGCGCTTTCGCCCGGATGGCGAGGGCATGGATGCGCTCGCGGAGCAGGTCGCCAAGCGCGGCGTTGACGGCACGCTGGCGTTCGAGGCGGGTCTTGCC
>Ga0180222_1000165_pt1 | contig 118846 bp, 131 predicted proteins | sample eDN5th37CKraftOP_FD_151336 | JGI IMG/M metagenome (GOLD analysis project Ga0180222, IMG submission 151336) | Enriched Organic Plus compost microbial communities from Emeryville, California, USA - eDNA 5th pass 37_C Kraft OP (version 2) (version 2) ... | reverse complement strand
AGCGGCTGATCGAGCTGCGCGCGCCGGACATCATCATCCGCAACGAGAAGCGCATGCTTCAGGAAGCGGTCGATGCGCTGTTCGACAACGGCCGCCGCGGCCGCGTCATCACCGGCGCCAACAAGCGGCCGCTGAAGTCGCTCGCCGATATGCTCAAGGGCAAGCAGGGCCGGTTCCGCCAGAACCTGCTCGGCAAGCGCGTCGACTATTCCGGCCGCTCGGTGATCGTGGTCGGTCCCGAGCTCAAGCTGCACCAGTGCGGCCTGCCGAAAAAGATGGCGCTCGAGCTGTTCAAGCCGTTCATCTATTCGCGGCTCGACGCCAAGGGCCTGTCGACCACGGTGAAGCAGGCCAAGAAGCTGGTGGAGAAGGAGAAGCCGGAGGTCTGGGACATCCTCGACGAGGTGATCCGCGAGCATCCGGTGCTGCTCAACCGCGCGCCGACCTTGCACCGCCTCGGCATCCAGGCGTTCGAGCCGGTGCTGATCGAGGGTAAGGCGATCCAGCTTCACCCGCTGGTCTGCGCCGCCTTCAACGCCGACTTCGACGGCGACCAGATGGCGGTGCACGTGCCGCTGTCGCTCGAAGCGCAGCTCGAAGCCCGTGTGCTGATGATGTCGACCAACAACATCCTGCATCCCGCCAACGGCCAGCCGATCATCGTGCCGTCGCAGGACATCGTGCTCGGCCTCTACTATCTGTCGCTGATGTCGGAAGGCCAGCCCGGCGAGGGCAAGGTGTTCGGCGACATGGCGCAGATCGAGCATGCGTTGCACGAGAAGGCTGTCTCGCTGCACACCAAGATCAAGTACCGCTGGCTGAGCACCGATGAGAACGGCAATCCGGTGAGGCGCTGGTATGACACCACGCCGGGCCGCGTCATGCTCGGTCAGGTGCTGCCCGACAACCCGAAGGTGCCGTTCGACGTCGTCAACAAGCTGATGACCAAGCGCGAAATCTCGGCGATGATCGATCACGTCTATCGCCATTGCGGGCAGAAGGACACGGTGATCTTCTGCGACCGCATCATGGCGCTCGGCTTCTATCACGCGTTCAAGGCCGGCATTTCGTTCGGCAAGGACGACATGGTGGTGCCGGCCTCGAAGTGGTCGATCGTCGAGAAGACGCGCGCCATGGCCAAGGAGTTCGAGCAGCAGTACAACGACGGTCTCATCACCCAGGGCGAGAAGTACAACAAGGTGGTGGACGCCTGGTCGAAGTGCACCGAGACCATCGCCGAGGCGATGATGGCGGAGATCTCCAAGCCGAAGAAGCTGGAGGACGGCCGCGAGGCGCAGGTCAACTCGATCTACATGATGGCGCATTCCGGCGCGCGCGGCTCGCCGGCGCAGATGCGTCAGCTCGCCGGCATGCGCGGACTGATGGCGAAGCCCTCGGGCGAGATCATCGAGAGCCCGATCATCTCCAACTTCAAGGAGGGGCTGTCGGTGCTCGAGTACTTCAACTCGACCCACGGCGCCCGCAAGGGTCTCGCCGATACCGCGTTGAAGACCGCGAACTCCGGCTATCTGACGCGCCGTCTGGTCGACGTCGCGCAGGACTGCATCATCACCTCGGAGGATTGCGGCACCGAGCAGGGCATCAATGTCCGCGCCATCATCGACGCCGGCACCGTGGTCGCCTCGCTGGGCTCGCGCATCCTCGGCCGGACCGCGCAGGAGGACGTCAAGGACCCGGCGAGCGGCAAGCTCATCGCCAAGAAGGGCACGCTGCTCGACGAGCAGATGGTCGACCAGATCACCAAGGCCGGCATCCAGGAGCTGCGCATCCGCTCGGTGCTGACCTGCGAGTCCACCAACGGCGTGTGCGGCAAGTGCTACGGGCGCGATCTCGCCCGCGGCACGCCGGTCAACATGGGCGAGGCGGTCGGCGTCATCGCCGCGCAGTCGATCGGCGAGCCGGGCACCCAGCTCACCATGCGCACGTTCCACATCGGCGGCGCCGCGCAGATCAACGAGCAGTCGTTCATCGAATCCAACTTCGAGGGCAAGGTCCGTTTCAAGGGCAAGGCCGCGCAGAACTCGGAGAACGAGACGGTGGCGATGGTGCGCAACATGGTGGTGTCGGTGCTCGATGCCGACGGCACCGAGCGCGCGCATCACCGCATCCCCTACGGCGCCCGGCTCAAGGTCGCCGATGGCGACAAGATCAAGCGCGGCCAGCGCATCGCCGAATGGGATCCCTACAGCCGTCCGATCCTCACCGAGGTCGAAGGCGAGGTCGGCTACGAGGATCTGGTCGAGGGCCAGTCGCTGTCGGAGACGGTCGACGAGGCGACCGGCATCGCCAAGCGCGTGGTCACCGAATGGCGCACCGGCGCGGGCAAGAACCAGGTCGATCTGCGCCCGGCGATCGTCATCAAGGGCAAGGACGGCAAGGTGCTCAAGCTCAGCCGCGGCGGCGACGCCCGCTACCAGCTGTCCGTCGACTCGATCCTCTCGGTCGAGCCCGGCGCGCATGTGAAGGCGGGCGACGTGCTGGCGCGCATCTCGACCGAGGGCGCCAAGACCCGCGACATCACCGGCGGTTTGCCGCGGGTGGCGGAGCTGTTCGAGGCGCGTCGGCCCAAGGATGCGGCGATCATCGCCGAGATCGGCGGCACGGTGCGCTTCGGCAAGGACTACAAGAACAAGCGCCGGATCACCATCGAGCCGGCTGACAAGAGCGAGGAGCCGCGCGAATACCTGATCCCGAAGGGCAAGCATATCCACCTTCAGGACGGCGACGTGATCGAGAAGGGCGATTACATCGTCGAGGGCAATCCCGCGCCGCACGACATCCTTGCCGTGAAGGGCGTCGAGGAGCTCGCCAACTTCCTGCTTAACGAGATCCAGGAGGTGTACCGGCTGCAGGGCGTGCACATCAATGACAAGCACATTGAGGTGATCGTCCGGCAGATGCTGCAGAAGGTCGAGATCCACGATGCCGGCGATTCCGAGCTGATCACCGGCGAGCAGATCGACAAGATCGAGCTCGATGCGCTCAATGCCCGGCTCCAGGAGGAGGGCAAGCGGCCCGCCTCCGGCACCCCGGTGCTGCTCGGCATCACCAAGGCGTCGCTGCAGACCCGCTCCTTCATCTCGGCGGCGTCGTTCCAGGAGACCACCCGCGTGCTCACCGAGGCCGCCGTCAACGGCAAGGTCGACACGCTCGACGGCCTCAAGGAGAACGTCATCGTCGGCCGGCTGATCCCGGCCGGCACCGGGGCGATGATGAACCGGCTGCGCGAGGTCGCCGGCAAGCGCGACCAGCTCATTCTCTCCGAGCGGGAGAAGGAGGCCGCCCTGGCGGCGCAGAAGGCGGAGCAGCAGCAGGCCGCCACCGCACTGCCAGCCCCGGCCGCGGAATGACGGCGATCTCGGCTGCCCGCTTGGGGCTGGCGGCCGAGACAGGTCTCTCCGGTACAGAAGCCGCCCGGCCAGGCGGCTTCTGTCGTTCGCCCGGCCGCATGGCGGGAGGACCGATGCGGCGGACGGCCGGGATGCGGCAGAAGCATCGGATTTATGGGGCGTTTCCTGCTTGACACCCCCGAAATCAATGCTAAAAACCGCGCACTTTTCGGCAGGCGGTGAGTTTCGCCAATCGGCACGGCTGATCACGCAAGCCTTTGAGATAGCTCGATTTTCTCAAAGGCGCTGATTTTCAGAGCCTCGACGAAGGAAACTCAGACGCTGCCGCTGACACCCGCTGTCAGGTTTTGAGGCTGCGCTCGTTGCGCTTTTCGGCGCTGCGAGGGCTCAATCCAAGGGATCGCCCTTCCGCTCGGCGCGGATGGCGCGATTCCGCTTTGCGCGCGGTTATCCGCGCGCGGCGACTTTGAACCGGGCGCAAGCCCAGTTGACCGGGCACCTGCCCAACGAGGACTTGAAGGCGTATGCCAACCGTCAACCAGTTGATCCGCAAGCCGCGGCAGCCTCTCGCCAGCCGCAACCGCGTCCCGGCGCTGCAGAACTCGCCGCAGAAGCGCGGCGTCTGCACCCGCGTCTATACGACGACGCCGAAGAAGCCGAACTCCGCGCTGCGCAAGGTGGCGAAGGTGCGCCTGACCAACGGCTTCGAGGTGATCGGCTACATCCCGGGCGAGGGGCACAACCTGCAGGAGCACTCGGTGGTGATGATCCGCGGCGGCCGCGTCAAGGACCTGCCGGGCGTGCGCTACCACATCCTGCGCGGCGTGCTCGACACCCAGGGCGTCAAGAACCGCAAGCAGCGCCGCTCCAAATACGGCGCCAAGCGTCCGAAGTAAGGATCGACAGCCATGTCCCGCCGCCACGCCGCAGAGAAGCGCGAAGTCATTCCGGACCCGAAGTTCGGCAATGCCGTGATCTCGAAGTTCATGAACGCCATCATGTATGATGGCAAGAAGTCGGTCGCCGAGAACATCGTCTACGGCGCGCTCGAGATCATCGAGAACAAGACCAAGCAGAACCCGCTGACCGTGTTCCAGTCGGCGCTCGACAACGTGATGCCGTCGATCGAAGTGCGCTCCCGCCGCGTCGGCGGCGCCACCTATCAGGTGCCGGTCGAGGTGCGCGCCTCGCGGCGCCAGGCGCTCGGCATCCGCTGGATCATCTCCGCGGCGCGCGAGCGCAACGAGAAGACCATGACGGAGCGGCTCTCGGCCGAGCTGCTTGATGCCTCCAACAGCCGCGGCAACGCCGTCAAGAAGCGCGAGGACACGCACAAGATGGCGGAAGCCAACCGCGCGTTCTCCCATTACCGCTGGTGACGGACCGCTAGCGAGCAACAGGATTCATCTTCAATGCCACGCAGTCACGCGATCGAGGACTACCGCAATTTCGGCATCATGGCGCACATCGATGCCGGAAAGACCACGACCACGGAGCGGATCCTCTATTACACCGGCAAGAGCCACAAGATCGGCGAGGTGCACGAAGGCGCCGCGACGATGGACTGGATGGAGCAGGAGCAGGAGCGCGGCATCACCATCACTTCGGCCGCGACCACCGCATTCTGGAACGGCAAGCGGCTGAACATCATCGACACGCCCGGCCACGTCGACTTCACCATCGAGGTCGAGCGTTCGCTGCGCGTGCTCGACGGCGCGGTATGCGTGCTCGACTCCAATCAGGGTGTCGAGCCGCAGACCGAGACGGTGTGGCGCCAGGGCGACAAGTACAAGGTGCCGCGCATCGTCTTCTGCAACAAGATGGACAAGATCGGCGCCGACTTCTTCCAGTGCCTGAAGGACATCGTCGATCGCCTCGGCGCCAAGCCGGTGGCGATCCAGCTGCCGATCGGCGCCGAGAGCAATTTCAAAGGCGTGATCGATCTGGTGAAGATGAAGGGCGTCGTCTGGAACGACGAAGCGCTGGGCGCCAAGTTCGACTATGTCGACATTCCCGCGGAGCTGGCCGATCAGGCCAAGGAGTACCGCGAGAAGATGGTGGAGGCCGCGGTCGAGCTCGATGACGACGCGATGACCGCCTATCTCGAGGGCAAGGAGCCGGACGAGGCGACGCTGAAGCGGCTGATCCGCAAGGCGGTGATCTCGGGCGCGTTCTATCCGGTGCTGTGCGGCTCGGCCTTCAAGAACAAGGGCGTGCAGCCGCTGCTCGACGCGGTGGTCGATTATCTGCCGTCGCCGGCCGACGTGCCGGCCATCAAAGGCGTCGACGACAAGGGCAACGAAGTCGAGCGCAAGCCCGACGACAAGGAGCCGATGTCGCTGCTCGCCTTCAAGATCATGGACGACCCGTTCGTCGGCACCATCACCTTCTGCCGCATCTATTCCGGCGTGCTGTCGAGCGGCACCGGCGTCATCAACTCCACGCGCGAGCGCAAGGAGCGCGTCGGCCGCATGCTGCTGATGCACGCCAACAACCGCGAGGACATCAAGGAAGCCTATGCCGGCGACATCGTGGCGCTGGCCGGCCTCAAGGAGACCCGCACCGGCGACACGCTGTGCGATCCGGCCAAGCCCGTGATCCTCGAGAAGATGGAGTTCCCGGAGCCGGTCATCGAGATCGCCATCGAGCCGAAGTCGAAGGCGGATCAGGAGAAGCTCGGCGTCGCGCTGGCCAAGCTCGCGGCCGAGGACCCGTCGTTCCGCGTCTCGACCGATCCCGAGAGCGGCCAGACCATCCTCAAGGGCATGGGCGAGCTGCATCTCGACATCAAGGTCGACATCCTCAAGCGCACCTACAAGGTCGACGCCAATATCGGCGCGCCGCAGGTCGCCTATCGCGAGCGCATCTCCAAGCCGGTCACGGTGGAATACACCCACAAGAAGCAGACCGGCGGCTCCGGCCAGTTCGCGCAGGTCAAGATCAATGTCGAACCGTTGCCGCCCGGCAGCGGCTTCCAGTTCGACAACCAGATCGTCGGCGGCGCGGTGCCGAAGGAATACATCCCCGGCGTCGAGAAGGGCCTCGAATCCGTGCTCGGCTCCGGCGTGCTCGCCGGCTTCCCGGTGGTCGATCTCAAGGTGGCGCTGGTCGACGGCAAGTATCACGACGTCGACTCCTCGGCGCTGGCGTTCGAGATCGCCTCGCGCGCGGCGCTGCGCGAGGCGCTGCAGAAGGGCGGCTCGGTGCTGCTCGAGCCGATCATGAAGGTCGAGGTGGTGACGCCGGAGGACTACACCGGTAGCGTCATCGGCGATCTCAATTCGCGGCGTGGCCAGATCCAGGGCCAGGACATGCGCGGCAACGCCAACGTCATTACCGCGATGGTGCCGCTCGCCAATATGTTCGGTTACGTCAACAATCTGCGCTCGATGTCGCAAGGTCGCGCCACCTTCACCATGCAGTTCGACCACTACGAGCAGGTTCCGGCCAATGTCGCGCAGGAGGTTCAGGCCAAATACGCCTGATCCAAATCGCGAAAACAGAATCACGCAGAATTCCTGAAGGAATACGGAGACAGCGATGGCGAAAGAGAAATTCAACCGCAGCAAGCCCCACTGCAACATCGGCACGATCGGTCACGTCGACCATGGCAAGACGTCGCTGACGGCGGCGATCACCAAGGTGCTGGCAGAGAAGGGCGGCGCGACGTTCACGGCCTATGACCAGATCGACAAGGCGCCGGAAGAGAAGGCGCGCGGCATCACCATCTCGACCGCGCACGTCGAGTATGAGACCGACAAGCGCCACTACGCTCACGTCGACTGCCCCGGCCACGCCGACTATGTGAAGAACATGATCACCGGCGCCGCGCAGATGGACGGCGCGATCCTGGTCGTGTCGGCCGCCGATGGCCCGATGCCGCAGACCCGCGAGCACATCCTCCTGGCGCGCCAAGTTGGCGTTCCCGCCCTCGTCGTGTTCATGAACAAGGTCGACATGGTCGACGATCCGGAACTGCTCGAGCTGGTCGAGCTCGAGGTCCGCGAGCTGCTCTCGAAGTACAACTTCCCGGGCGACAAGATTCCGATCATCAAGGGCTCGGCGCTGATGGCGCTCGAGGACAAGGATCCCAAGCTCGGCCGCGACGCCATCCTCGAGCTGATGAAGGCGGTCGACGAGTACATCCCGCAGCCGGAGCGCCCGAAGGACCAGCCGTTCCTGATGCCGGTCGAGGACGTGTTCTCGATCTCGGGCCGCGGCACGGTGTGCACCGGCCGCGTCGAGCGCGGCATCATCAAGGTCGGCGAGGAAGTCGAGATCGTCGGCATCCGCCCGACCCAGAAGACCGTGGTCACCGGTGTCGAGATGTTCCGCAAGCTGCTCGACCAGGGCGAGGCCGGCGACAATATCGGCGCGCTGCTGCGCGGCACCAAGCGCGAGGACGTCGAGCGCGGCCAGGTGCTGTGCAAGCCCGGCTCCGTGAAGCCGCACACCAAGTTCAAGGCCGAAGCCTACATCCTCACCAAGGAGGAGGGCGGCCGGCACACGCCGTTCTTCACCAACTACCGCCCGCAGTTCTACTTCCGCACCACCGACGTGACCGGCATCGTGCATCTGCCGGCCGGTACCGAGATGGTGATGCCGGGCGACAACATCGCGATGGAAGTGCACCTGATCGTGCCGATCGCGATGGAGGAGAAGCTGCGTTTCGCCATCCGCGAGGGCGGCCGCACCGTCGGCGCCGGCGTGGTGGCGAGCATCATCGAGTAGGCAAACGATCCGTCGTCATGCCCGGCCTCATCGGCCGGGCATCCGCGACTTGAGGACAGGCTTGGACGTGGATGGCCGGGACCGACCCGGCCATGACGGGTGAGAGAGAAACACAGATGAACGGCCAAAATATCCGGATCCGGCTCAAGGCGTTCGATCATCGCATTCTCGATGCATCGACCCGCGAGATCGTGAACACGGCCAAGCGCACCGGCGCCCAGGTCCGCGGACCCATCCCGCTGCCGACCCGGATCGAGAAGTTCACGGTCAACCGCTCGCCGCATATCGACAAGACCAGCCGCGAGCAATTCGAGATGCGCACGCACAAGCGCCTGCTCGATATCGTCGATCCGACGCCGCAGACGGTGGACGCGCTGATGAAGCTCGACCTCGCCGCCGGCGTCGACGTCGAGATCAAGCTGTAAGGGACAACGAGGACAGTACGATGCGCTCCGGAGTGATCGCGCAGAAGGTCGGAATGACCCGCATCTATACCGATGCCGGCGAGCACGTCCCCGTGACGGTGCTGCGGCTCGCGGGATGCCAGGTCGTCGGCCACCGCACCAAGGACAAGAACGGCTATGTCGCCGTCCAGCTCGGTGCCGGCAAGCGCAAGACCAACAACCTGATCAAGTCGATGCGTGGCTATTTCGCCGCCGCGAAGGTCGAGCCGAAGGTCAAGCTCGCGGAGTTCCGCGTCAGCGAGGACGCGCTGATTCCGGTCGGCGCCGAGATCACCGCCGACCATTTCGTGCCCGGCCAGTTCGTCGACGTCACCGGCACCTCGATCGGCAAGGGCTATGCCGGCGGCATGAAGCGCTGGAATTTCGGCGGGCTTCGCGCCTCGCACGGCGTGTCGATCTCGCACCGCTCGATCGGCTCGACCGGCGGTCGCCAGGATCCCGGCAAGACTTTCAAGAACAAGAAGATGCCGGGACATCTCGGCGTCGATCGTATCACCACGCTCAATCTCAAGATCGCCGGCGTCGATGTCGAGCGCGGCCTGCTTCTCATCGAGGGCTCGGTGCCGGGCGCCGATGGCGGCTGGATCCGCGTGCGCGACGCCATCAAGAAGAAGCTGCCGAAGGACGCGCCGAAGCCCGGCAAGTTCAAACTGGCTGAAGCCGAGGCCGCGCCGGCGGCGCCTGCGGCCGAGACCAAGGAGGGCGAATAATGGAACTGACGGTTCTCGCCCTTGACGGCAAGGAATCCGGCAAGGTCACGCTGTCGAAGGACATCTTCGGCCTGGAGCCGCGCGCGGATCTGATCCAGCGCTGCGTCACCTGGCAGCTCGCCAAGCGGCAGCGCGGCACCCACAAGACCAAGGATCGCGGCGAGATCGCCCGCACCGGCAAGAAGATGTACGGGCAGAAGGGCACCGGCGGCGCCCGCCACGGCTCCGCCCGCGTCAATTTGTTCCGCGGCGGCGGCCGCTCGTTCGGGCCGGTGGTGCGCAGCCACGCCATCGAGCTGCCGAAGAAGGTTCGCGCGCTCGCGCTGCGCCATGCGCTGTCATCCAAGGCCAAGGACGGCGGCATCGTCATCCTCGACAAGGCGTCGATCGGCGAGGCCAAGACCAAGGCGCTGGCCGGCCAGTTCGGCAAGCTCGGCTGGTCGAACGCGCTGATCGTCGACGGCCAGGAGGTCGATGCCAATTTCTGCAAGGCCGCCCGCAACATCCCGAACATCGACGTGCTGCCGGTGCAGGGCATCAATGTCTACGACATCCTGCGCCGCAAGACGCTGGTGCTGACCAAGGCCGCGCTCGACGCGTTGGAGGCGCGCTTCAAATGACAACGACTGATCCGCGTCACTACGACATCATTCTGTCGCCGGTCATCACCGAGAAGGCGACGATGGCTTCCGAGCACGGCAAGGTCGTGTTCCGCGTCGCGGCGCATGCCACCAAGCCGCAGATCAAGGAGGCCGTCGAGAAGCTGTTCGACGTCAAGGTCAAGACCGTCAACACGCTCAACCGCAAGGGCAAGCGCCGGGTGTTCAAGGGCATCCGCGGCCAGCTCGCCGACAGCAAGCGCGCGGTGGTGACGCTCGAAGCCGGTCAGCGCATCGACGTGACCACCGGGCTCTGAGGAAACGGTATCGCCATGGCACTCAAGACATTCAAACCGACGACGCCGAGCCAGCGCCACCTGACGATCGTCAACCGCGCGCTGCTGCACAAGGGCGCGCCGGTCAAGACGCTGACCGAAGGCAAGACCGCGACCGGCGGCCGCAACAATACCGGCCGTACCACCTCGCGGTTCCGCGGCGGCGGCCACAAGCAGGCCTATCGCAAGGTCGACTTCAAGCGCGCCAAGCGCGACGTCGTCGCCAAGGTCGAGCGGCTGGAATACGATCCGAACCGCACCAGCTTCATCGCGCTGATCAAGTACGAGGACGGCGAGATCGCCTACATCCTGGCGCCGCAGCGCCTCGCGCCGGGCGACAGCGTGATCGCCGGCGAGCGCGTCGACGTCAAGCCGGGCAATGCGATGCCGATCGCCAACATCCCGGTCGGAACCATCGTCCACAATGTCGAACTCAAGATTGGCAAGGGCGGGCAGGTGGCGCGTTCGGCCGGCAGCTACGCGCAGATCGTCGGCCGCGACCAGGACTACGTCATCCTGCGGCTGAACTCGGGCGAGCAGCGCCTGGTGCATGGCCGCTGCCTCGCCTCGGTCGGCGCGGTGTCGAACCCGGACCACATGAACACGACGATCGGCAAGGCCGGCCGTCAGCGCTGGCGTGGCCGGCGGCCGCACAACCGCGGCATCACCATGAACCCGGTCGACCACCCGCACGGCGGTCGCACCAAGGGCGGCATCCACTGGTCGACGCCGTGGGGCTTCCCGACCAAGGGCAAGAAGACCCGCAAGAACAAGAGCACGCAGAAGTTCATCTTCGCGAGCCGCCACGACCGCAAGAAGCAGAAGTAGGACACGAAGCGATATGACCCGCTCAGTTTGGAAAGGCCCGTTCGTCGACGGCTATCTGCTGAAGAAGGCGGAGAAGGCGCGTGCGTCCGGCCGGCACGACATCATCAAGATCTGGAGCCGGCGCTCGACCATCCTGCCGCAGTTCGTCGGGCTCAGCTTCGGCGTCTACAACGGGCAGAAGCACATTCCGGTGCAGGTGACCGAGGAAATGGTCGGCCACAAGTTCGGCGAATTCGCGCCGACCCGCACGTTCCACGGCCATTCCGCCGATCGCAAGGCCAAGCGCACTGGTCCCGGCGCCTAAGGAAGAGAGCACGTCATGGGTAAAAGCGCGCGCGAACGCACATTGGCGGACAACGAGGCGAAGGCGGTGGCCCGCATGCTTCGCATCTCGCCGCAGAAGCTCAACCTGGTCGCGCAGATGATCCGCGGCAAGAAGGTGGCGAGCGCGCTCGCCGACCTCGAATTCTCGCGCAAGCGCATCGCCAAGGACGTGCGCAAGTGCCTGGAATCCGCGATCGCCAACGCGGAGAACAATCACGACCTCGACGTCGACGATCTCGTCGTCGCCGAGGCGCATGTCGGCAAGGGCTTGGTGCTGCGGCGCTTCCATGCGCGCGGCCGCGGCCGCTCGTCGGGGATCAACAAGCCGTTCGCGCATCTGACGATCGTCGTGCGCGAGGTTGCGGCGAAGGCACAGGCCTGAGGAGCCAGTCGATGGGTCAGAAAATCAATCCGATCGGGCTGCGGGTCGGCATCAATCGCACCTGGGATTCGCGCTGGTACGCGAACAAGGGCGAATACGCCAACCTGCTGCACGAGGACATCAAGATCCGCCAGATGTTGATGAAGGAGCTCAAGCAGGCCGCGGTGTCGAAGATCGTGATCGAGCGGCCGCACAAGAAGTGCCGCGTCACCATCTATTCGGCGCGTCCCGGCGTCGTCATCGGCAAGAAGGGCGCCGACATCGAGAAGCTGCGCCGCATGGTGGCGAAGATGACCGACAGCGACGTCGTCATCAACATCACCGAGATCCGCAAGCCGGAGCTCGACGCGCAGCTCGTCGCCGAATCGATCGCGCAGCAGCTCGAGCGCCGCGTCGCGTTCCGCCGCGCCATGAAGCGCGCCGTGCAGTCGGCGATGCGGCTCGGGGCCGAAGGCATCCGCATCAACTGCTCCGGCCGGCTCGGCGGCGCCGAGATCGCGCGGCTCGAGTGGTACCGCGAAGGCCGGGTGCCGCTGCACACGCTGCGCGCCGACGTCGACTACGGCGTCGCCACCGCGTTCACGACGTTCGGCACCTGCGGCGTCAAGGTCTGGATCTTCAAGGGCGAGATCCTCGAACACGATCCGATGGCGCAGGACAAGAAGATGGCCGAAGGCGGCGACGGCGGCCGTCAGCGCCGCGACGTGGCCTGAACCGAGGCCCGGAACCGATAAGAGCAAGTCATGCTGCAACCGAAACGAACCAAATTCCGCAAGGCGCATAAGGGCCGCATCCATGGCGTCGCCACCAGCGGCGCCGAGCTGTCCTTCGGCCAGTACGGCCTCAAGGCGCTGGAGCCGGACCGCGTCACCGCGCGCCAGATCGAGGCCGCGCGCCGCGCGCTCACCCGCCACATGAAGCGCGCCGGCCGCGTCTGGATCCGCGTCTTCCCGGACGTGCCGGTGTCGAAGAAGCCGCTGGAAGTGCGCATGGGCTCCGGCAAGGGCTCGCCCGAGCTGTGGGTGTGCCGCGTCAAGCCGGGCCGCATCATGTTCGAGGTCGACGGCATCCCGCTGCAGCTCGCGCGCGAGGCGCTCACCCTCGCGGCGGCCAAGCTTCCGGTCAAGACGCGCTTCGTCGCGCGCATTGCGGAGTAACGGTGATGAAGACGTCCGACATCCGCGCCATGAGCATCGACCAGCTCGACGACGAGGTGCTCAAGCTGAAGAAGGAGCAGTTCAACCTGCGCTTCCAGCGCGCCACCGGGCAGCTCGAGAACACCGCGCGCGTGCGCGTCATTCGCCGCGACATCGCGCGCCTCAAGACCATCGCTGCGCAGAAGCGCGTCGGCGAGGGCGCTACCAAGTCGCAAGCCAAATCCGCCGCAACGGCGAAGTCGAAGAAGTAGAGGTTCGATATGCCGAAGCGTCAGTTGCAGGGCACTGTCGTCAGCGACAAGCAGGACAAGACGGTGGTGGTGCGGGTCGAGCGCCGTTTCACCCATCCGTCGATGAAGAAGACGGTGCGCCGCTCCAAGAAGTACCAGGCGCACGACGAGAACAACGAATACTCGGTCGGCGACATCGTCTGGATCGAAGAGCACAGGCCGATCTCGAGAACCAAGCGCTGGACCGTGGTCCAGGGCGAGAAGAAGCAGAAAGTCCAGTGAGCCGGCACGGACGCAAGAACACGGGGACCGCATCATGATTCAGATGCAAACCAATCTCGACGTCGCCGACAATTCCGGCGCGCGGCGCGTCATGTGCATCAAGGTGCTGGGCGGGTCGCATCGCAAATACGCCACCATCGGCGACGTCATCGTCGTCTCGGTGAAGGAGGCGATCCCGCGCGGACGCGTCAAAAAGGGCGACGTCATGAAGGCGGTTGTGGTGCGCATCGCCAAGGACATCCGCCGCGCCGACGGCTCGGTGATCCGGTTCGACCGCAACGCCGCGGTGCTCATCAATGCGCAGGCCGAGCCGGTCGGCACCCGCATCTTCGGGCCGGTTCCGCGCGAGCTGCGCGCCAAGAACCACATGAAGATCATCTCGCTCGCGCCGGAGGTGCTGTGATGGCTGCGAAGATCCGCAAGGGCGACAAGGTCGTCGTGCTGTCGGGCCGCGACAAGGGCCGTACCGGCGAGGTGATCGAGGTGCGTCCGGCGCAGTCGCGCGTCCTGGTGCGCGGCGTCAACTTGGTCAAGCGCCACCAGAAGCAGACGGCGCAGCAGGAGGGCGGCATCATCTCCAAGGAGGCCGCGATCCACCTGTCGAAGGTTGCGCTCGCCGATCCCAAGGACGGCAAGCCGACCCGCGTGGGATTCAAATTCGTCGGCGAGGGCGATAACCGGCGTAAGGTCCGCGTCGCCCGCCGCTCGGGAGTCGAGATCGATGGCTGACAAGCAGCACAACGCCGAAGGCAAGAAGCCGAAGGCGACGGACAAGGACACCAAGGCCAAGAAGCCGGCCGCTGCCGCCAAGGCCGCGGACAAGGCTGGCGACAAGGCCGGCGAGCCCAAAGCGGCCAAGGCGCCGCGGGAGCGCTCGACCTATGTCGCGCGTCTGAAGACCAAATTCGAGAGCGAGATCCGCGCCGAGCTCACCAAGAAGTTCGGCTACAAGAATCCCATGCAGGTGCCGCGCATCACCAAGGTGGTGCTCAATATCGGCGCCGGCGAGGGCGTCGCCGACCGCAAGAAGGTCGACAACGCCGCTGCCGACCTGACGGCGATCGCCGGCCAGAAAGCGATCATCACCAAGTCGCGCAAGTCGATCGCGACTTTCAAGCTGCGCGACGGCCAGCCGATCGGCGCCAAGGTCACGCTGCGCAAGGCGCGGATGTACGACTTCCTCGACCGGCTGGTGAACGTCGCGCTGCCGCGCGTGCGTGACTTCCGCGGTCTCAACCCGAAGAGCTTCGACGGCCGCGGCAACTACTCGCTCGGCATCAAGGAGCACATCATTTTCCCGGAGATCGACTTCGACAAGGTCACCGATAGCTGGGGAATGGACATCACGGTCTGCACGACAGCGCGCAACGACGACGAAGCGCGGGCGCTGCTGGCGGCATTCAACTTCCCGTTCCGGCAGTGAGCGGCCTGCGAGAGAGGCCGCTCAGACGCGGAAATTCAGGAGAGCTAGATGGCTAAGAAGAGTTCGATCGAGAAGAACAACCGGCGACGCAAGCTGGCGAAGCAGTATTCCGCGCGCCGCGCCAAGCTCAAGGCGATCGTGCGCGACCGCAAGCTCCCGGTGGAAGAGCGTTTCGCCGCCTCGCTGAAGCTCGCCGAGCTGCCGCGCAACTCCTCGAAAACCCGGGTGAAGAACCGCTGCGAGCTCACCGGACGGCCGCATGCGGTGTACCGCAAGCATCGTCTCAGCCGTATCGCGCTGCGCGACCTCGGCAACAAAGGCCTGATCCCCGGCCTTGTGAAGTCGAGCTGGTAAGGAGGCGCGCATGGCTGTCAACGATCCGATCGGCGACATGATCACCCGCATCCGCAACGCGCAGATGCGGAACAAGTCGAAGGTCTCGGTGCCGGGCTCGCGGATGCGCGAGCGGCTGCTCGAAGTGCTCAAGGCGGAAGGCTATATCCGCGACTACACCACTGTCGCGCATGCCAATGGCCGCAGCGAGATCGAGGTCGAGCTCAAATATTTCGACGGCGCTCCGGTGATCCGCGAGATCGCGCGGGTGTCGAAGCCGGGCCGCCGCGTCTACGCCTCGGTCAAGACGCTGCCGCGTGTCCACAACGGCCTCGGCATTTCCATCCTGTCGACGCCGAAGGGCCTGATGGCGGACCACGATGCCCGCGAGGCCAATGTCGGCGGCGAAATCATCTGCACGGTGTTCTGATGTCCCGTATCGGCAAGAAAGCGGTCCCGATCCCCGCCGGCGTCACCGCCAGCGTGGAAGGCCAGACCATCAAGGTGAAGGGCCCCAAGGGCGCGCTGTCGCATGTGCTGCATGACGACGTCGTCGCCAAGATGGACAAGGGCGCGATCCAGGTGACGCCGCGGGTCGACACCATCCGCGCGCGCTCGCAGTGGGGCACCGCGCGCACCCTGGTCAACAATCTGGTGACCGGGGTGACCAAGGGCTTCGAGGAGAAGCTCGAAATCGTCGGCGTCGGTTTCCGCGCCGCGGTGCAGGGCAAGCAGCTGCAGCTCCAGCTCGGCTTCAGCCACGACGTCAACTATCCGATCCCGGAAGGCATCGCGATCGCGACGCCGAAGCCGACCGAGATCGTCATCACCGGCATGGACAAGCAGAAAGTCGGCCACGTCGCCGCCGAGATCCGCGCCTACCGGCCGCCGGAGCCCTACAAAGGCAAGGGCGTGAAATACGCAGGCGAATACATCTTCCGCAAGGAAGGCAAGAAGAAGTGATGGGAGTGCTGCATGTCTAGGCAAGCCATCCGCGCCGAGCGGCGCAAGAGCTCGGTCCGGCGCAAGATCAAGCGCGCCGCCGGCAACCGCGCGCGGCTGTCCGTGCACCGCTCGGGGCTGCACATCTATGCCCAGCTCATCAATGACGAGAAGGGCATCACGCTGGCTGCGGCCTCGACGCTGGAGAAGGACGTGCGCGCCAGCGGCAAGTCCGGCGCCAATGTCGAGGCGGCCAAGCTCGTCGGCAAGCTGATCGCCGAGCGCGCGCTGGCCAAGGGCATCAAGGACGTCGTGTTCGACCGCGGCGGCTACATCTATCACGGCCGCGTCAAGGCGCTGGCCGAAGCCGCCCGCGAGGGCGGTCTCAACTTCTAAGGCGGGACCAGAAGATGGCACGTGAACGCGAAGGCCGCGGCGAGCGCAAGCGCGAGGAGCGCGACAGCGAGTTCGTCGACAAGCTCGTCCACATCAACCGCGTCGCCAAGGTGGTGAAGGGCGGCAAGCGCTTCGGCTTCGCCGCGCTGGTGGTGATCGGCGATCAGAAGGGCCGGGTCGGCTTCGGCCACGGCAAGGCGCGCGAAGTGCCGGAGGCGATCCGCAAGGCCACGGATTCGGCCAAGCGCTCCCTGACCCGCGTCGCGCTGCGCGAGGGCCGCACGCTGCATCACGACGTGTTCGGCCGCCACGGCGCCGGCAAGGTCTATCTGCGCTCGGCGCCGCCCGGCACCGGCATCATCGCCGGCGGTCCGATGCGCGCGGTGTTCGAGACGCTCGGCATGCAGGACGTGGTGGCGAAGTCGGTCGGCTCGTCGAATCCCTACAATGTGGTGCGCGCGACCTTCGACGCCCTCAAGCACCAGGATTCGCCGCGCTCGGTCGCTGCGCGCCGCAACATCAAGGTGTCCACGCTGCAGTCGCGCCGCACCGGCATCGACAGCGAGCAGCCCGCCGACTAACGCCCACGAAGCCAACGGACGAACGCCATGGCCAACACCGGCAAAACCATCAAGGTCGAGCAGATCGGCAGCCCGATCCGCCGCAATGCCGCCCAGCGCCAGACGCTGATCGGCCTCGGCCTCAACAAGATCGGCCGCGTCAGGGAGCTGCCCGATACCGCGGCGACGCGCGGCATGCTCACGGCAGTGCGCCATCTCGTGCGCGTGCACGCCGACACCAGCAAATAGGCGCCCTCCGGCGCTCACGAGAGAATAAGAGGACGTTGCGATGAAGCTCAATCAGATCGCCGACCGCCCCGGCGCCCGCAAGAACCGGCTGCGCATCGGCCGCGGCATCGGCTCGGGCATGGGCAAGACCGGCGGCCGCGGCGGCAAGGGCCAGACCGCGCGTTCGGGCGTGAGCATCAAGGGCTTCGAAGGCGGCCAGATGCCGCTGCATCGGCGCCTGCCCAAGCGCGGCTTCCGCAACACCGCCTTCGCGGTCAAGCTCAACGAGATCAATGTCGGCGACCTGCAGAAGGCGATCGACGCCGGCACGCTCGACGCCAAGGCCCCGGTCGATGTCGCCGCGCTGGTCAAGGCCGGTCTGCTGCGGCGGGAGAAGGGCGGCGTCAAGCTGCTCGGCAACGGAGAGCTCAAGGCCAAGCTTACGCTGTCGGTATGGCGCGCCTCGAAGGCGGCAGTGGCGGCGGTCGAGAAGGCCGGCGGCGCGGTCACCATCCTGGCGCCGGCGAAGGAGCCGGCCAGCGAGGAGCGCCGTCCCAACCGGTTCAAGCCGGCGGCCGGCAAGGATGCGGGCAAGGGCAAGAACAAGGCGGGCTGATGACGGCCGGCGTCGCCCGCAGCTGCGGGCGATCGGCCCGGTCACTACCGAATGAGCCGGGCGGGCTTATGTAAGGCGTCGTAGCAACGGGATGCCCCGCCGCGGCGGGACGGGCGGCGCAAGGGTCGAGGCAAGCGATGGCTTCTGCAGCGGAACAACTGGCGGCGAACCTCAACTTCGCGGCATTCGCGAAAGCGGAAGAACTCAAGAAGCGCATCTGGTTCACGCTCGGCGCGCTGATCGTCTACCGGATCGGCACCTATATCCCGCTGCCCGGCATCGACCCCTCCGCCTGGGAGCAGATCTTCCGCACCCAGGCCGGCGGCATCCTCGGCATGTTCAACATGTTCTCCGGCGGCGGCATCCACCGGATGGCGATCTTCGCCCTCAACATCATGCCGTACATCTCGGCATCGATCATCATCCAGCTCCTGACCACCGTGTCGCCGACGCTCGAGGCGCTGAAGAAGGAGGGCGAGGCCGGCCGCAAGATCATGAACCAGTACACCCGGTATCTCACCGTGGTGCTGTCGGTGTTCCAGGCCTACGGCATCGCCGTGGGACTCGAAGGCGCCGGCAACGCAGTGGCCGATCCGGGCTGGTTCTTCCGCATCTCGACCACGATCACGCTGACCGGCGGCACCATGTTCCTGATGTGGCTCGGCGAGCAGGTGACCTCGCGCGGCATCGGCAACGGCATCTCGCTGATCATCATGGCCGGCATCGTCGCCGAGCTGCCCGGGGCAATCGCCGGCACGCTCGAGCTCGGCCGCCAGGGCGCGCTGTCGACGGGCCTGATTCTCACCGTGCTGGTGATGGCGATTCTCGTCACCGGCTTCATCGTGTTCATGGAGCGGGCGCAGCGCCGGCTGCTGATCCAGTATCCCAAGCGCCAGGTCGGCAACCAGATGTTCGAGGGACAGTCCTCGCATCTGCCGCTCAAGCTCAACACCTCGGGCGTGATCCCGCCGATCTTCGCCTCGTCGCTGCTGCTGCTGCCGACCACCATCGCGCAGTTCAACGCGGGCCAGGGGCCGGAATGGTTCACCGCCATCAGCACCCAGCTTGCGCACGGCCGGCCGCTGTTCCTGTTCCTTTATGTCGCGCTGATCGTATTCTTCACGTTCTTCTACACCGCCGTGGTGTTCAATCCGACCGAGACCGCGGACAATCTGAAGAAGCACGGCGGCTTCATCCCCGGCATCCGGCCCGGCGAGCGCACCGCGGAATATATCGACTATGTGCTGTCGCGGATCACCGTGGTCGGTGCAATCTATCTGGCGCTGGTCTGCCTGATCCCGGAGATCCTGATCGCCTATGCGGCGGTGCCGTTCTATCTCGGCGGCACCTCGCTCTTGATCGTGGTCTCGGTGACGATGGACACGGTGGCGCAGGTGCAGGGCTACCTGCTGGCGCACCAGTATGAGGGCTTGATCAAGAAGTCGAGGCTGCGGGGGCGGTTAAGATGAGATTGATATTGCTTGGGCCGCCGGGAGCCGGCAAAGGGACCCAGGCACAACGGCTGGTCGCCAAACATGGCATCGTCCAGCTTTCGACCGGCGACATGCTGCGCGCCGCGGTGGCCGCCGGCACGCCGGTCGGCCTCAAGGCCAAGGACATCATGGCGCAGGGCGCGCTGGTGCCGGACGAGATGGTGTGCGCGATCATCGCCGACCGCATCGCCGAACCGGACGCCCGCAACGGCTTCATCCTCGACGGCTTTCCGCGCACGGTGGCGCAGGCCGAGGCGCTCGACCGCCTGCTCGCCGAGCGCGGCCTCGAGCTCGATGCCGTCATCGCGCTGAAGGTCGACGAGGACGCGCTGGCGGCGCGCGTGGAGAAGCGGGTCGCGGACATGACCGCGCGTGGCGAGCCGGTCCGGCCGGACGACAATCCGGAAGCGCTGCGTAAGCGGCTCGATGCCTACCGGGCGCAGACCGCGCCGCTGATCGACTATTACGAGCGCCGCGGCGCGCTGCACACGGTGGACGGCATGGCGCCGATCGAGGCCGTGGAGCGCGAGATCGCCGGCATCCTCGATGCGGTGAGCCCGCCCGGGATCGTGCAGAGCGCCGGCGCGGCCGTCGAAGCGGCAGGCCGCGCGGTCCGCCGCCGGGTCCGCAAGGCCGCGGGAACGGTCCGCAAGAGCCTGCGCCGGGCGGTCAGGACCCTCGCTGGCCGTACCTCCGCCAGTCCACGGCCCCGGTCGGGTTCCACCGGGATACGCGGCAAGGCCAAGGCGAAAGCCCCGGCCCGGAAGGCGAAGCCCCCGGGGAGGGTCTCGGCAGCCCGGAAATCGGGGCGGACCAAGGCGGCTGTGCGGACCAAGGCGGCTGCGCGGTCTAAGACCAAAGTCCAAGGCTCGAAGGTCCGGGGCCGCAAGGTCCAAAGACGAGCCAAGGGAACCGCCGGACGGGCCGCAAAAGCCCGGAAAACGACCGGCAGACGCAAGGCAGCCAAGCGTTAATCAGGATGGCGACGGAGGTTGACGACGACGCGATGAATCCCTTAATAAGCCCCGGCAATCAGATCGTTTTTTGACGGTGCCGGCCCCCGGAAGGCGAGGGGCGGGCGTCGTCTTACGTGCTGAAACGCCCCGGAAGATCGGGGCGGATTTAATAGACATGGACATCCGGCCGGACTTGGCCGGGCAGGTGGAGAGAAGTCAGTGGCCCGCATTGCCGGTGTTAATCTTCCGACCAACAAGCGCGTGATCGTCGCGCTCGAATACATCCACGGCATCGGCCCGAAGATCGCCAAGGATATCATGACCACGCTGAACATCCCGGCCGAGCGCCGGGTGTCGCAGCTCACCGACGCGGAGGTGCTGCAGATCCGCGAGCTGATCGACCGCGATTACATGGTCGAGGGCGACCTGCGGCGCGAGACCCAGCTCAACATCAAGCGGCTGATGGATCTCGGCTGCTATCGCGGGCTGCGTCACCGCAAGGGACTGCCGGTCCGCGGCCAGCGCACGCATACCAATGCGCGCACCCGCAAAGGCCCGGCCAAGGCGATCGCCGGCAAGAAGAAGACCGTCTGATTTCATCGTTAGAATCGGCCGGCGCGTCGCGTTGGGCCGCGAAGGGATAGAGAATGGCGAAGGAAGCTACAGCATCCGCCGGCGCGCGCGTCCGCCGGCGCGAACGCAAGAACATCGTCTCCGGCGTGGCGCATGTGAATGCGTCGTTCAACAACACCATGATCACCATCACCGACGCGCAGGGCAATACCATTTCCTGGTCGTCGGCGGGCACCATGGGGTTCAAGGGCTCGCGCAAGTCGACGCCCTACGCGGCGCAGGTCGCCGGCGAGGATGCTGCCCGCAAGGCGCAGGAGCACGGCATGCGCACCCTCGAGGTCGAGGTCTCGGGCCCCGGCTCAGGCCGGGAATCGGCCCTGCGCGCGCTGCAGGCTGCCGGCTTCACCATCACGTCGATCCGCGACGTGACGGCGATCCCGCACAATGGCTGCCGGCCGCGCAAGCGCCGCCGCGTCTGATTTCGCTTTCTCCCGGCGGACCCGGTCCGCCGCCGCTGACATTGTCCCACCGGGCGGGGTGGAGTGCGCGGGAACGCTGCAACCATGGGTGAGCATGTGACAATCCAGAAGAATTGGCAGGAACTGATCCGCCCCAACAAATTGCAGGTGACGCCGGGCGCCGACGCCAAGCGCATCGCGACGGTGGTGGCGGAACCGCTCGAGCGCGGCTTCGGCGTGACGCTCGGCAACGCGCTGCGCCGCGTCCTGCTGTCGTCGCTGCAAGGCGCGGCGGTGCAGTCGGTGCACATCGACGGCGTGCTGCACGAGTTCTCCTCGATCCCGGGTGTGCGGGAGGACGTCACCGACATCGTCCTCAACATCAAGGACATCGCCATCAAGATGCAGGGCGAAGGCCCCAAGCGCATGGTGGTGAAGAAGTCCGGCCCCGGCACCGTCACCGCCGGCGACATCCAGACCGTCGGCGACATCGTCGTGCTCAACCCGGAGCTGCCGCTGTGCACGCTCGACGAGGGCGCGGAAATCCGCATGGAGTTCACGGTCAACACCGGCAAGGGCTATGTCCCCGCCGAGCGCAACCGTCCGGAAGATGCACCGATCGGCCTCATTCCGGTCGACAGCCTGTACTCGCCGGTGCGCAAGGTCTCCTACAAGGTCGAGAACACCCGTGAGGGCCAGATCCTCGACTATGACAAGCTGACCATGACGATCGAGACCAACGGCGCGGTGACGCCGGATGACGCGCTCGCCTATGCCGCGCGCATCCTGCAGGACCAGCTCAACGTGTTCGTCAACTTCGAGGAGCCGCGCAAGGAGCAGGCTGCCGAGATCATTCCCGATCTCGCCTTCAATCCGGCATTCCTCAAGAAGGTCGACGAGCTCGAACTGTCGGTGCGCTCGGCCAACTGTCTCAAGAACGACAACATCGTCTATATCGGCGACCTGGTACAGAAGAGCGAAGCCGAGATGCTGCGCACGCCGAATTTCGGCCGCAAGTCGCTCAACGAGATCAAGGAAGTGCTGGCGCAGATGGGCCTGCATCTCGGCATGGAAGTGCCGGGCTGGCCGCCGGAGAACATCGAGGACCTCGCCAAGCGCTTCGAGGACCATTACTGAGCGAGCAACCACCGTCGCGGCCGGGCGCATTCCGGCCGTCACATCCCCGGGCGAACGCAGGCAGCCCACCTGAGCAGCATGTCCGACACGCGGTCGCGACAGCACTGAGAGATCGAGGAGACCATCATGCGTCACGGCAACGGACACCGCAAACTCGGCCGCAAGTCACAGCACCGCACGGCAATGTTCGCCAATATGGCGGCGGCGCTGATCAAGCACGAGCAGATCATCACCACGCTGCCGAAGGCCAAGGAGCTGCGGCCAGTGGTGGAGAAGCTGGTCACGCTCGCCAAGCGCGGCGACCTGCATGCCCGCCGCCAGGCGATCTCGGCGACGCGCGACGTCGCCATGGTCAAGAAACTGTTCGAGGTGATCGGCCCGCGCTACAAAGACCGCAACGGTGGCTATACCCGCATCATGAAGGCCGGCTTCCGTTACGGCGACAATGCCCCGCAGGCAGTGATCGAGTTCGTCGACCGCGACGTCGAGGCGCGCGGCAAGGATTCCGGGCCGGTGACGGGGAAGACCGAAGCGGCGAGCGCCGCGGCGTAAGCGCGACGCGCCCGACGCGGCAACGCTATCTCAAGAGTGCGATAGAATGAAAGGGCAGCCGTAAGGCTGCCCTTTCGCTTTTCGGCAGGCGGACGTTCAGAACGCGACCTGCGCGCGCATCGCCACGGCATTGTATTTCGCGCCGAGATCGGCGCCGGCCAGATTGCGCCGCTCCACCTCGCCGTGAATCCAGTTCAGCATGAACCGCATATTGCTGTTCACATACCAGTTCAGGCCGAAGGTGAGGTTGCGCTGGGTGCCGCCGAACACCAGGTCGTTGTTGAGGTCGACATAGCTGTAGCGCGCCGCCACTTCCCACGCGCCCCAGCCGCCGCCGGGCTGGAACGGATTCTTCGGATTGATGCCGCCGAACGCGCCCGAGCTGGTGCTGTAGCGGCGCTTCTCGCCGGTCAGCACATAGCTCGCCTGGGCATAGCCGCCGGTGAAGTTGAGGTCCGAGAATCCGGTGCGGTTGATGTGGTAGTGGAAATATTCGCCCTGGAAGTAGAGGTCGCCGAAGCGGCCGCCGAGCTCGGCGCTGAGCACGCGCGCATTGTCGACGCCGTTGAGCACGCCGGTGTCGATGATGCGGGTCGGGTCGATGCGCACCTCGGGCCGGTCGCGCAGCCGCAGCTGATTGGTGTTCGGCAGGCCGCCGGTGTCCCACAAATACAGGAGATCGCCGCCGATCAGCAGCGTGGCGGCATCGCTGTCGATCGGCAGGAAGGCGACGCGCGCCGTGGTGCCGACCGGAACGCGCGTGGTGTGGTCGTAGCCGGTGGTCGGACCGGTCAGATAGGCGCCGGCCCACCACCTCTTGTCGAAGGCGCGGACGCCGAACGCGGCGCGGTTGTCGCCGGCCGCGATGTCGGTGGCGAGCACCTGCGGCGTGGCGCGCTCCATGAAGGTGATGTTGTTGGAGCTGGTGGCTTCGTCGAGCGTGTAGGGCACGTCCATGTAGCCACCTTCGATCACCATGCCCTTGATGCCCTTGTAGCCGATGAAGGCGTTGTTGAGCGTCGCCGTGCCGTCCTGCGAGCCGCCGCCGTCGAGCACGATGCCGAAGTCCCAATAATTGGCGAAGGTGCCGAGCAGGCCGATGCGGGCGCGGCGGGCATTGACGCCGTTGCGCATGGCCTGCGGCACGGTGAGCGCGGTGTTCGGCTGATAGGAATAGCCGCCGACGTCGAAATGCAGGCGGCCGGTGATGCCGATGCAATTGGCGCCGTCGGCGGTGCAGAAGGTCGGCCGATTGCCCGGCATGGTGAGCACCGGCGCGTTCGACGGCTTTTCCGCCTTGACCGGCACCGGCCGGTGCTTGAGCGCATTGACCTGCTTCTCGAGCGCGGCGATCTGCCGCTGCAGGCTCTTGATCTGTGCATCCATCGGGTCGGGCTGGGCTTGTGCCTGTCCCGCGATCAGCGCGACCGCGAGACCCGCCCCCAGGCTTTTCAAGCAAGAAGAAGACATCACGTAAATCCCCATTATACGCGAAAGGATTCCTGTTCCGCGGAAGCGCTCCCGCGGACCGAAACCTCTCTGTTGTGCAGGCTGAATGACGGCGGCGTCCGGCGAATGCCGGTTGCGTGAGACAGGGTCAGCCGGGCTTTTTCAGGCCCGCTGCTGACCTAGAAATCGCGTGTAACAGTCGCGCGACATCTGTCTGACTGCTCCTGCGTCAGGGTGCCGCGCTGTCTCGTCCGTGTTTTCTGATCGGCTGTATGGAGCGACGCAATTCAACCTGATGAGTTAAAAAGTCCCGATCTGCTTTGCGCTCTGGCCATGATAGAGTGTCGAGGATGGCTTTGGTCCGACAACCGACAGGGATCTGCCGCAATGCCGAGACGCGGCTCGGTTTGCGGGAGGCGGCACTCCGCGCCACGCTCTGCGTCATGGTGATGATGACGGCGATGGCAGATGCGCACAGCAATGAGAGCCGCAACCAGGCGCTGCTTGCCGCGGCGGGCAAGGGCGAGGTTGCCGCGGTGCGCCGCCTTATCGGGGAAGGCGCCGCGGTCGATGCCCGCGATGGCGCTGGCCGCACCGCGCTGCTCCTTGCCACGCAGGCCAATCATGTCGAGGTCGCCCGCGTGCTGATCGCGGCCGGCGCCGACGTGAATGCCAAGGATCATATCTCCGACAGCCCGTTCCTTTATGCCGGGGCCGAGGGCCGCAATGAGATCCTGAAGATGACGCTCGCCGCCGGCGCCGATCTTAAAAGCACCAATCGCTATGGCGGCACCGCGCTGATCCCGGCGGCGCATCACGGCCATCCCGAGACGGTGGCGATCCTGCTCGGCACCGCGATCGACAAGGACCACGTGAACCGGCTCGGCTGGACCGCGCTGCTCGAGGCGTTGATCCTCGGCGACGGCGGGCCGGTCCATACCCGCATCCTCAAGCTGCTGGTCGACGCCGGCGCCGACGTCAATATCGCCGACCGCGACGGGGTCACGCCGCTGATGCATGCTCGGCGCCGCGGGTATCAGGCCATGGTCGATATTCTCAGCGCCGCCGGCGCGCGCTGAGGCCGCGGGACGGTGCCGCCGAACCCGGCGGCGGACGCCAGGAAGGGCGGACCCGGCGGGGCGGCGGGCGGGGAAGGGGGTGATGCCGCCTTCTATTGGCCCGGCCGGACGCCTATATCTCGGGGCAACCTTGCCGATACGGATTCGCCCCCGATGACCATGCTTCGCCCGCTCGTTGCCGCCTGTGCGCTCCTTTGCACGGTCTTTGCCACGCTGAGCAGCGCTGCGGCGCAGGACCGCCGCGTGCCATCCTCCGCGGCCGAGCTGCGGATGTCCTATGCCCCGGTGGTGCAACGGGTGACGCCGGCGGTGGTCAACGTCTATGCCGCCAAGACGGTGCGCAGCAACAATCCGCTGTTCGACGATCCGATCTTCCGCCGCTTCTTCGGGGACGGCCAGATGCAGCCGCAGCAGCAGCGCTCGCTCGGCTCCGGCGTGATCGTCGATCCGGCCGGGCTGGTGGTGACCAACTATCACGTCATCGAGGGCGCCGACGAGGTCAAGGTCTCGCTTGCCGACAAGCGCGAATTCGAGGCCGAGATCGCGCTCAAGGACCAGCGCTCCGACCTTGTCGTGCTGCGCATCAAGGATCGCAGCGAGCGCTTCCAGGCGCTCGATCTCGCCAATTCCGACGAATTGCAGGTCGGCGACGTGGTGCTGGCGATCGGCAATCCGTTCGGCGTCGGCCAGACCGTGACCCACGGCATCGTCTCGGCGCTGGCGCGCACCCAGGTCGGCATCACCGACTATCAGTTCTTCATCCAGACCGATGCCGCGATCAATCCCGGCAATTCCGGCGGCGCGCTGGTCGATATGAGCGGCAAGCTGGTCGGCATCAACACCGCGATCTTCTCGCGCTCCGGCGGCTCGCAGGGCATCGGCTTCGCCATTCCCGCCAACATGGTGCGGGTCGTGGTCGCCTCCGCCAAGAGCGGCGGCAAGGCGGTGCGGCGGCCCTGGCTCGGCGCCACGCTGCAGGCGGTCACTGCCGACATCGCCGACAGCCTCGGCCTCAAGCGGCCGGCGGGCGCGTTGGTCAACACCGTCACGCCCGGCAGCCCGGCCGCGCAGGCGGGTCTGCGGGCCGGCGACCTGATCATCGCGGTCGATGGCCAGGAGGTCGACGATCCCAATGCCTTCGGCTACCGCTTCAGCACCAAGCCGCTCGGGGGCACGGCCCAGCTCACCGTGATCCGCAACGGCCGCGAGACCACGCTGAGCGTGGCGCTGCAGACCGCGCCGGAAGGCGATCGCGACGAGATCACGATCCGCGCGCGCTCACCGTTCCAGGGCATCAAGGTCGCCAATATCAGCCCCGCGCTCGCCGATGAGCTGCGGCTCGACACCGTGTCCGACGGCGTCGTGGTGGTCGAGGTGCCGGACGGCAGCGCCGCCCAGCAATACGGCTTCCAGCCCGGCGACATCATCGTCGCGGTCAACGGCAGCAGGATCCAGCGTACCCGCGACCTCGATCGCGTGGTGCGCGACGGCGGCCGGCTCTGGCGCGTCACCATCCAGCGCGGCGGCCAGCAGATTTCGGCCGTGTTCAGCGGATGACGCGGGCGATAGTTCACTTCACGACGGGAGCGGGCGCATGACCCCGCGCGCGCAGAAGGGGCCGACGCTGTTCTCCGCCGCCGGCCTCGACCACGACGCGCCGCGGCCGCTGGCGGACAAGCTGCGGCCGACGAAGCTCGCCGAGGTGGTCGGGCAGGATCATTTGCTCGGGCCGGACGGCGCGCTGACGCGCATGCTGGAGACGCGCTCGCTCGGCTCGCTGGTCTTCTGGGGGCCGCCCGGCACCGGCAAGACCACGGTGGCACGGCTCCTGGCCGATGCCACGGAGCTGCATTTCGAGCAGATTTCCGCGGTGTTCTCCGGTGTCGCCGATCTCAAGAAGGTGTTCGAGGCGGCGCGGGCGCGGCGCGAGACCGGCACCGGTACGCTGCTGTTCGTCGACGAGGTCCATCGTTTCAACCGCGCCCAGCAGGACAGCTTCCTGCCGGTGATGGAGGACGGCACCGTGGTGCTGGTCGGCGCCACCACCGAGAATCCGTCGTTTGAACTGAACGCGGCGCTGCTCTCCCGCGCGCGCGTTCTGGTGTTCAAGCCGCTCGATGCCGCCGCGATCGAGAAGCTTTTGGCGCGCGCCGAAGCGATCGAGGGCAAGCCGCTGCCGCTCGATGCCGGGGCCCGCGCTGCGCTGATCCGCATGGCCGACGGCGACGGCCGTGCATCGCTGACGCTCGCCGAGGAGGTGTGGCGCGCGGCACGCCCGGGCGAGACCTTCACCGCGGCGCAGCTTCAGGACATCGTGCAGCGCCGCGCGCCGATCTACGACAAGTCGCAGGACGGCCACTACAACCTGATCTCGGCGCTGCATAAATCGGTGCGCGGCTCCGATCCCGACGCCGCGCTCTACTATCTCGCGCGTATGCTCGATGCCGGCGAGGACCCGCTCTATATCGCGCGCCGCGTGGTGCGCATGGCGGTCGAGGATATCGGGCTCGCCGACCCGCAGGCGCTGGTGATCTGCAACGCCGCCAAGGACGCCTATGATTTCCTCGGCAGCCCAGAGGGTGAGCTCGCGATCGCGCAGGCGGTGATCTATGTCGCCACCGCGCCGAAGTCGAACGCCGCCTATGTCGCCTATGGCGCGGCGATGCGCGCGGCGAAGGAGGGCGGCTCGCTGCTGCCGCCCAAGCACATCCTCAACGCGCCGACCCGGCTGATGAAGGAGGAGAATTACGGCCGCGGTTATGCCTACGACCACGACCAGGAGGACGCGTTCTCCGGCCAGGACTATTTCCCCGAGGCGCTCGGCCGCCGGCAGTTCTACGATCCGCCGGACCGCGGCTTCGAGCGCGAGATCAGGAAGCGGCTCGACTACTGGGCCAAGCTGCGCAAGGAGCGCAACGCATGACGCAGCCCACGACGCCGACCCGCAAGACGCAATCCAAGCTCAATCATAAGCCGCGTCAGAAGCCTCAGGCGGAGCCGCCGACCTTGGCCTCCGCTGGCGTGCAGACCGTCACCGTGACCGCAGACGAGGACGGCATGCGCGTCGACCGCTTCTTCGAGGCGCGTTTTCCCGGCCTGTCGTTCAGCCACATCCAGCGCATCATTCGCAAGGGCGAGGTGCGGGTGAACGGCAAGCGCACCGAGCCCAAGGCGCGGCTCGCCGCCGGGCAGGCGCTGCGCGTGCCGCCGCTCAAGCTCGCGCCGCCGCCGCCGCGGCCCGACGCCCCGGCCGGGCAGAAGGACCGCGCCTTCCTCAAGTCGATCACGCTCTACGAGGACGACGACGTGATGGTCCTCAACAAGCCGGCCGGGCTCGCGGTGCAGGGCGGCTCCGGCACCACGCGGCATATCGACGGCATGCTCGCCGCCCTGCAGGGTCAGGGCCGCGACGCGCAGCGGCCGCGGCTGGTGCACCGTCTCGACAAGGACACGGCGGGCTGCCTGCTGGTCGCCAAGACACGCTTCGCCGCCGCGGCGCTGGCCAAGACCTTCCGCTCGCGTGCCGCGCGCAAGATCTACTGGGCGCTGGTCTACGGCGTGCCGAAGCCGAAGCAGGGCCGCGTCTCGACCTTCCTCGCCAAGGAGCAGGTCGAGGAGGACAGCTATATGCGCATCGCCGGCCACGGCGAGGAAGGCGCAAGCCACGCCGTGACCTATTACGCGGTGGTGGACACCGCGGCGCAGCAGCTCGCCTGGGTATCGCTGAAGCCGGTCACCGGCCGCACCCATCAGCTCCGCGCGCATATGGCGCATATCCGCCATCCGATCGTCGGCGATCCGAAATATTTCAACATCGAGAACTGGCAGCTGCCGGGCGGCATCCAGAACCGGCTGCACCTGTTGGCGCGGCGCATCGCGGTGCCGCATCCGCGCGGCGGCCGGATCGACGTCACCGCGCCGTTGCCGCCGCACATGGCGCAGTCGTGGAACCTGCTCGGCCTCGACGCCAAGCGCTACGATCCGATCGAGGCCGCGCCGGAGGAATGAAGCGCCATCTCAGGCCGTTGGGCGCCGTCGTGCGTTGACAGGGATCATGATCCAACTCGCCGCCATCATTCCGCTGCTGGGCCTGCTCGCGATGAGCGCGCCCGACCACGCGCGCGCCTTCGATGACGGTCCCTACAGCATCATGAAGCCGGAGCCGGGCACGCCGGGCGTGGTCAATCCTTACCGGTCGCCGCGGCGCACGCCGCAGCGGCCGGCCCGCGTACCGCGGGCTCCGACGCCCGAGCAGCGCTATGTCGCCCCGCCGCCACCGATCGTCATGCCGGGCACGGGGCAGGTGGTGCCGAGCGTGCCCATCGTGCCGCGCGGCAGCGTTCCTGGCGGCGGCGCCGAGAGCTTCGGCGACCGTGCCGCGCGCTGCGCGCATCAGTCGGGCCTTGCCGGCCTGCCGGCCGACCAGCGCGGCAGCTATATGGGAAGCTGCCTCAACCAGTAGCCGCTGATCGTCCGCGTGGCCTCACACACGGGTGCGCGCATCCGCTTTGACCCTTGACATGCAACCAGATGGTTGCCTATTATCTTTTTCCATGGATGCGGTGTTCCGGGCGCTGGCCGACGAGACGCGCAGGACGCTGCTCGACCGGCTACGCGAGGAGGGCGGGCAGACACTGTCCGACCTTTGCGTGCGCCTCGACATGACGCGGCAGGCGGTGAGCAAGCACCTCGCCGTTCTGGAGGACGCCAATCTGGTCGCGACGGTGAGGCGCGGCCGCGAGAAGCTGCACTACCTCAATCCGGTGCCGATCCATGAGATCGCGGAGCGCTGGATCGGCAAGTTCGAACGTGTGCGCCTGCAGGCGCTGAGCGATTTGAAGAAGGCGCTGGAGTCGGGAGAGTCACATGAGTAAGCCGCAATTCGTCTACGTCACCTACATTCGCACAACGCTGGAGAAACTTTGGGCGGCGCTGACCGACCCGGCGATCACGTCGCAATACTGGTTTGGCTTCCACATCGATGCGCGTGGCAAGCCCGGGGAGCGCTGGACCGCCAACAGCCCGGGCGGCTCGCTGGTCCACAACGACAGGATCGTCGAGAGCGATCCGCCGCGCCGGCTGGTCTACGAATGGAAGCCGCTCTATCCGGAGTTCAAGGACGAGCGTGCCTCGCGCGTGACCTTCACGCTCGAGCCGAAGAAGGATCAGGTCAAGCTCACCGTGATCCATGACGACTTCGACGACGGCAGCATCGTGTTCCCGCGTATCAGCGAGGGCTGGCCGGCCGTGCTGTCGAGCCTGAAGAGCTTCATCGAGACCGGCAAGCCGCTGGCGCCGTCCTGGGCCGAGGCGCCGACCGAGATCGCCGGCAAGGTAGAGGCAGGGCGATGACGCAGGGCACCGTCGACATCGCACGCTACAAGCCCAAGACCGTCTATGTGACCTATATCGCCGCGACGCCGGAGCAGGTGTGGCAGGCGCTTACCGATCCGGCCTTCACGCGGCAATATTTCGGCGGGCTTTCCGTCGATGTCGAGCCGCGCGCCGGCGGGGCGTTCCGTCTGCTCTATCCGGACGGCCGCGTACACATCGCCGGCAAGGTGATCGAGTGGTCGCCGCCGCGGCGGTTCTCCTGTACCTGGGTCGTCGAGGGGATGAAGGAGTTTGGCGAATTGCCGGCCTGCCTCGTCACCTACGAGATCGAACGCTCCGGCGAGAGCACGCGGCTGACCATGACGGAAGGCCATGATTGGGACATTCCGGACGCGATCCTCGCCGGCGGCGCCGCCGGCTGGCCGGCGATCCTGTCGAGCCTCAAGAGCGTGCTGGAAACCGGCAGGCCGCTCACCGTGGCGATGAGCATGCCGGACGGCATGGTCGAGGCGGTGCAGCAGGCGGTGGCGCAAAAGCCGTGGCTGAAGCGGTAAGCCTCAGCGCAGGCTGGCGTTGATCTTGTCGAGCGCTGCCGAGCCGGGGCACAGGTCCTGCTCGCCGAGCTGGTTGAGCGGTCGGTCCACCGTGGCGAGATGCGTGTGCAGGTCGCTCGCGTCGGGCTCCACGTAGAGCAGCCCGGTGACGATCTGCCCCTTGGCGGCGTGCTTTTGCAGGAAGCCGAGCGCCGCCGTGCGATCGTTGACGTCGTAGTCGGCGTTGATCTTACGCAAGGCAAGCCGCGAGCCGTCGTGCTGCTCGACGATCTGCACGGTGCCGGGCTCGTAATTGATCTCGATCGGCGCCCGCCCGGAGATGAAATCCAGACGGTTGACCGCCTCATTGTGCTCGCGCACGTAATCGAAGCTCTTGGTCGAGCCGGCATGGTTGTTGAAAGCGACGCAGGGCGAGATTACGTCGATGAAGGCGGCGCCCTTGTGCTCGATCGCGGCCTTCAGGATCGGCACGAGCTGCGCCTTGTCGCCGGAGAACGAGCGTGCGACATAGGTGGCGCCGAGCTGCAGCGCGATGGCGGCGAGGTCGATCGAATTGTCGGTATTGGTGACGCCGCGCTTCGACTTCGAGCCGCGGTCGGCGGTCGCGGAGAACTGGCCCTTGGTCAGGCCGTAGACGCCGTTGTTCTCGACGATATAGGTCATGTTGACGCCGCGCCGGATCGAATGCGCGAACTGGCCGAAGCCGATCGAGGCGCTGTCGCCGTCACCCGAGACGCCGAGATAGATCAGGTCGCGGTTGGCGAGATTGGCGCCGGTCAGCACCGACGGCATGCGGCCGTGCACCGAGTTGAAGCCGTGCGAATGGCCGAGGAAATAGGTCGGCGTCTTCGACGAGCAGCCGATGCCGGAAATCTTCGCCACCCGGTGCGGCTCGATCGACAGCTCGAAGAACGCCTGGATCAGCGCGCCGGTGATGGAATCATGGCCGCAGCCCGCGCACAGCGTCGAGACCGAGCCTTCGTAATCGCGATGGGTGAAGCCGAGCGCGTTCTTCGGCAGGCCGGGATGGTGGAATTTCGGCTTGGTGAGATAGGTCATGTTGGTAATCCTTGAACGGTCACGACACCGCCACCGGCCGGCCGTGCAGGGTGTCGATGCGCTGGCCGATCTCGCGGGCGATGAAGCGCGCCGTGATCGGCGTGCCGTCATAATGCAGGATCGGGACCAGCCGCACCGGGTCGACATTGCATTCGTTGACGATCAGCGAGCGAAGCTGCGCATCACGGTTCTGCTCGACCACGAACACGAAGTCGTGCTCGGCGAGGAAACCCGGCACGCTGGAATGGAACGGAAAGGCGCGGATCCGCATGCGGTCGAGATGATGGCCGTCGGCCTCCAGCATCTCGGCGGCCTCGTCCATGGCCGGTGAGGTCGAGCCGTAATAGATCACGCCGAACTTGCCAGGCTTCTTGGCATGGGCGACGAGTGGCCGCGGCACCAGGTCCTTGGCGGTCTCGAACTTGCGGATCAGCCGCTGCATGTTGTCGACGTAAGGCCCGCCTTCCTCGGTGTAGCGCGCATAGCGGTCGCGCGAGGTGCCGCGGGTGAAGAACGAGCCTTTGGTCGGATGCGTGCCGGGATAGGTGCGGTAGGGGATGCCGTCGCCGTCGACGTCGAGATAGCGGCCGAACTCGCGGCCGGAATCGAGGTCGGCCGCGGTCATCACCTTGCCGCGGTCGTAGCGTCGCTTGTCGTCCCAGGTGAACGGCCTGCACAGCCGGTGGTTCATGCCGATGTCGAGGTCGAGCATGACGAAGATCGTGGTCTGCAGCCGGTCGGCGAGATCGAACGACAGCGCACCGAACTCGAACGCTTCGCGCGGGTCCTCGGGGAACAGCAGCACGTGCTTGGTGTCGCCGTGCGAGGCATAGGCGCAGGAGATGACGTCGCATTGCTGCGTGCGCGTCGGCATGCCGGTCGAAGGTCCGGCGCGCTGCACGTTGAAGATCACCGCCGGGATTTCCGCGAAATAGGACAGGCCGATGAACTCCTGCATCAGCGAGATGCCGGGACCGGAGGTGGCGGTGAAGGCGCGCGCGCCGTTCCAGCCGGCGCCGATTACCATGCCGATCGAGGCCAGCTCGTCCTCGGCCTGGATGATGGCGTATTTCGCCTTCTTGCTCTGCGGGTCGACGCGCAGCTTGGCGCAGTGCCGGGTGAAGGCGTCCGCCAGCGAGGAGGAGGGCGTGATCGGATACCAGGCGCACACCGTGGCGCCGCCATAGACTGCGCCGAGCGCGGCCGCGGAATTGCCCTCGACGAAGATACGGTCGCCGACCTTGTCGGCCTTGCGCACGGTGAGGCCGATCGGGCATTTCAGGTTCTTGAGCGCGTAGTCGCGGCCGAGATGCAGCGCATGCACGTTCGGCTGGATCAGCTTCTCCTTGGTCCGGTACTGCTCGCCGATCAGCGTCTCCAGCACGTTCGGATCCATGTCGAGCAGCGCCGACAGCGCGCCGAGATAGATGATGTTCTTGAACAGCTGGCGCTGGCGCGGATCGGTATATTCGGCGTTGCAGATCGCGGTCAGCGGCATGCCGATCACGGTGATGTCGTCGCGGAACCTCGACGGCGGCAGCGGCTTGGTGGAATCGTAGAACAGGTAGCCGCCCGGCTCGATCATGGCGACGTCCTTGTCCCAGGTCTGCGGGTTCATCGCCACCATCATGTCGACGCCGCCGCGCGCGCCGAGATGGCCGGCCTCCGTCACCCGCACCTCGTACCAGGTCGGCAGGCCCTGGATGTTGGACGGGAAGATGTTGCGGGGCGAGACGGGGACGCCCATGCGCATCACCGCGCGGGCGAACATCTCGTTGGCGCTCGCCGAGCCCGAGCCGTTGACGTTGGCGAAGCGGATGACGAAGTCGTTTACGCTGCTGATCGGGCGTGGTGCCGGCATGACGGTCCCGCGTGAGTCATTTCCAGGAAGAATTTCTGCATGTCCCAGGCGCCGGTCGGGCAGCGCTCGGCGCACAGGCCGCAATGCAGGCAGACGTCCTCGTCCTTGACCATGATGCGGCCGGTCTTGAGCCCGTCCGCGACATAGAGCGCCTGGGCGAGGTTCGGCGCCGGCGCATTGAGCCGGGTGCGCAGTTCCGCTTCCTCGCCGTTCTGCGTGAAGGTGATGCAGTCCATCGGGCAGATGTCGACGCAGGCGTCGCACTCGATGCACAGCGATGGCGTGAACACCGTCTGCACGTCGCAGTTCAGGCAGCGTCCGGCCTCGGACAAAGCCAGCTTCGGATCGAAGCCGAGCTCGACCTCGGCCTTGATGTCGCGCAGCGCCACCGTCTTGTCGCGCAACGGCACCTTGAAGCGCTGGTCGAGCGCGATCTCGTTGTCATAGGACCATTCGTGGATGCCCATCTTCTGGCTCATCAGCGTCACCGCCGGGATGGGCCGGTCTGCAATGTCCTCGCCGTTGAGCATCTTGTCGATCGAGACCGCGGCCTCGTGGCCGTGCGCCACCGCCCAGATGATGTTCTTCGGGCCGAACGCCGCGTCGCCGCCGAAGAACACCTTGGGGTGGGTCGAGCGGAACGTGACCGGATCGACCTTGGGCATGTCCCACTGGTCGAACTCGATGCCGATGTCGCGCTCGATCCACGGGAATGCGTTCTCCTGGCCGACCGCCACCAGCACGTCGTCGCAGGGCACGTGCTCGTCCGGTTCCCCGGTCGGGATCAGCTTGCGGCGGCCCTTGTCGTCCTTGACCGCCTTGACCTTCTCGAAAGTGACGCCGGTGAGCCTTCCGTTGTCGTGGGTGAAGGCCTTGGGCACCATGTAGTTGAGGATCGGGATGCCCTCGTGCATCGCGTCCTCTTTCTCCCACGGCGAGGCTTTCATCTCCTCGAAGCCGGAGCGGACGATCACCTTGACGTCCTCGCCGCCGAGGCGGCGGGCGGAGCGGCAGCAGTCCATCGCGGTGTTGCCGCCGCCGAGCACCACGACGCGTTTGCCGATCTTGCTGATATGGCCGAACGACACCGACGACAGCCAGTCGATGCCGATATGGATGTTGGCGGCGGCCTCCTTGCGGCCTGGGATGTCGAGGTCGCGGCCGCGCGGCGCGCCGGAGCCGACGAACACCGCGTCATAGCCCTGCGCCAACAGGGCCTTCAGGCTGTCGATGCGGGTGCCGCCGCGGAAGGTGACGCCGAGACCGAGGATGTAGCCGGTCTCCTCATCGATCACCGAATCCGGCAACCGGAATTTCGGGATCTGGGTACGGATCATGCCGCCGGGCTTGGGATCGCCGTCGAACACGGTGCAGTCATAGCCAAGCGGGGCGAGATCGCGCGCCACGGTGAGCGAGGCGGGGCCGCCGCCGACCAGCGCGATGCGCTTGCCGTTCTTGCGCTGCGCCGGCTTCGGCAGCCGCGCGGTGATGTCCTGCTTGTAGTCGGCGGCGACGCGCTTCAGGCGGCAGATCGCCACCGGCTCCTTCTCCACGCGAACCCGTCGGCAGGCCGGCTCGCACGGCCGGTCGCAGGTGCGTCCCAGGATTCCGGGAAACACGTTCGACTTCCAGTTGATCATGTAGGCGTCGCCGTAGCGGCCGGCGGCGATCAAACGGATATATTCTGGAACGGGAGTGTGGGCCGGGCACGCCCACTGGCAGTCCACGACTTTATGAAAGTAGTCAGGCGCCGCGATATCGGTATTCTTCATTTAGTCTGTTTGCTCCGGCGCGCGCCTTGCATGACGACAGCATGAAAGACGTCAGGCGCATCGTGTTTGCTTCTTCGGCATTGTGACGTTCGGCAGTGTGATGTTCGGCAGTGTGATGCCTTGTCATGCTTCCTCCCACCGGCCGGGACCGGCCGGTTTCGCCAGCACAGCCTATTTTAGGAGCATTCCAAATACTATGCGGCTTTTCTTCACCCGCCACAACTTCTGGTGACGGCAGGGTCTCTTTTCGGGTATGGGCGGCCGCGCTATCTGAGACGCAAGGGACAGCGGTTTGGACACGATGGCGCGATGAAGCTGGTGATTTTCGACTGCGACGGAACCTTGGTCGACAGCCAGCACATGATTTGTGCTGCAATGCACAAAGCATATCAGGCCCACGGAATTGCATGCCCACCACGCCAGCGCCTGCTCTCGATCGTGGGCCTGTCCTTGCCGGAGGCGTTCCTGAAGCTCGCCGAGGGCGCGGCTCATCCTCATCGAGAGCTGGTCGACAGCTATAAAGCCGCGTTCCAGGAGCTGCGCCGTGCCGATGCCGGCATGGAGCCGCTCTATCCGGGCGCGCGCGAGACGGTCGAAGCGCTGGCCGGGCAGGGCGACATGGTGCTCGGGCTGGCGACCGGCAAATCGGTCCGCGGCGTCAGCCTCGTGCTCGGCCATCACGGCCTCTACCGGCATTTCAGCACCGTGCAGACGGCCGATACCGCGCCGTCCAAGCCGCATCCGGAGATGATCTACGCAGCCATGCGGGACGCGGGCGCCACGCCGCAGGACACGGTGATGATCGGCGACACCGTGTTCGATATCGAGATGGCGCGCGCCGCCGGCGTCAGCGCGATCGGCGTCGGCTGGGGGTATCATCCGCCCGATGCGCTGCACGCCGCCGGCGCGGAGCTGGTGATCGATCAATTCGCGCAATTGCTGCCGGCGCTCGGGGCGCGCTGGAATGGGGTCACGGCCGATGCGTGACATTTTCGAGGACATCTTTGCCAACGAGCCCCTCGACCCGATGGAGGCGGCGCGGCGGAACATGCGCGCGCTGCGCAAGCGGTTCTACACCGCGGCGAGCGTCGGCGACGGCAATGTGGTGTTGCTCGACGGCAAGCCGGTGCGCACCCCGGCGCGCCGCCCGCTGGCAGCACCCGATCCGGCACTGGCGCAGGCGATGGCCGAGGAATGGAACGCGCAGGGCGACACCATCGACCCCGGCGCCATGCCGCTCACCCGTCTTGCCAATGCCATCATCGACGCGGTCGTCGATGCGCCGCAGCCGGTCGCCGACGAGATTGCGCGCTATCTGGCGAGCGATCTCGTGTTCTATCGCGCCGGCGAGCCGCGCGCGCTGGTCGAGCATCAGGCCCGGCACTGGGATCCGGTGCTGGCCTTCGCCCGCGACGAGCTCGGCGCCCGCTTCGTATTGGCGGAGGGCGTCGTGTTTCAGCACCAGCCGGAGCAGGCGCTCGCCGCCGCGCGCCGCGCTATCCCGTCCGATGATCCGTGGCGGCTCGGGGCGCTGTCCTCGATCACCACCTTGACCGGTTCGGCGCTGATCGCGCTGGCGCTGGCGCGCCGCGCGATGACGCTGGAGGAGGCCTGGGCCGCGGCGCATGCCGACGAGGACTTCCAGATGCAGCAATGGGGCCGCGACGAGTTGGCGCTGGCGCGCCGCGCCTCCCGCAAGGCGGAGATGACGGCGGCCGTGACCGTGCTCGAGCTGTTGGCATCGTCCGGCGGTTGATGCGGTTTTCGCCGGAGGCATGCTATTCCTGTCCCCCGGATCAGGAAGCAGGGGCGGCAGGCTGATGAAGGTCACCCTCGATCTTTCGAGGCTGCTCGAGGAAGGCAAGATCACCGCCGCCGAGGCGGAGCGATTGCGCGGCCTCGCTGCGCCGGGAACGTCGGCGCTTGGCATCAGCATCCTGATCGGGTTCGGCGTGATCTCGATCGCATCGGGCGCGGTGGCGCTGGCACCCGTTCCGGCGACCGCCATCGCGCTCGGCGTCGCGATCTTCGTCGGCGGCCTCGCCATCGCCTTCGCCGCGCCGGCGCACTGGCACCTGCTCGCGCAAATCTGCCTGGTGATCGGCGCGCTGATGTTCACCGGCGGAGTGATTGCGTTCGGCGAGGGGTCGCTGGCCTCGCTGCTGATCGTGACCGCGGCGCTGTTCGCGGGAGCGGTCGCCGCGCGCTCCAGCCTGCTGATGGTCGGCGCCGTCCTGGCGCTCGCCGCCTGTCTCGGCGCCCGCACCGGCTATATGCACGCGACCTATTCGCTGGCGATCTACGAGCCGACGGTCACCGTCGTGCTGTTCGCCGTGGTGGCCTGGGGCGCGTATCTGGCCTCCAAGCGCCTCAGCGCCGACTATGAGCGGGTGGCGATCGCGGCGGCGCGCACGGCCGTGCTGCTGGTGAATTTCGGCTTCTGGATCGGCTCGCTGTGGGGCGATCCGCTGCGGCTGCTGCGCTCGCTGGCAGCGGGCAATCCTGAGATTCTCAAGGAAAGCCTCGCGCGCGCGCCGGTCATCCCGGCCTTCGTCTTTTCGCTGCTGTGGGCCGTGGCGCTGCTCGCCATCGGCCTGTGGGGCGCGAAGGCGAACCGGCGCTGGGTGGTCAATATCGCCGCGGTGTTCGGGGCCATTCATTTCTACACGCAATGGTTCGAACGGCTCGGCGCCAATGCAGGTTCGGTCCTTCTGGGCGGCCTGCTGATGCTGGGCTTCGGCCTGGCCCTGTGGACGTTCAACCGCCGCGCGGAGACTGTGAAAGCATGAAAGATATCCTCGACAGGCTGGAGGAGCGGCGCGCCACGGCTCGGCTCGGCGGCGGCGACAAGCGCATCGCGGCGCAACACCAGCGCGGCAAGCTGACCGCCCGCGAGCGCATCGAGCTTCTGCTCGACAACGGCTCGTTCGAGGAGTTCGACATGTTCGTCGAGCACCGCTCCTCCGACTTCGGCATGGAGAAGACCAAGATCCCGGGCGACGGCGTCGTCACCGGCTGGGGCACGGTCAACGGCCGCACCGTCTACCTGTTTTCCAAGGACTTCACCGTGTTCGGCGGCTCGCTGTCGGAGACGCACGCGCAGAAGATCATGAAGGTGCAGGATATGGCGATGAAGGCGCGCGCGCCGATCATCGGCCTGTTCGACGCCGGCGGCGCGCGCATCCAGGAGGGCGTCGCCGCGCTCGGCGGCTACGGCGAGGTGTTCAAACGCAATGTCATCGCCTCGGGCGTGATCCCGCAGATCAGCGTCATCATGGGTCCATGCGCCGGCGGCGATGTCTACTCACCGGCGATGACCGATTTCATCTTCATGGTGCGCGACACCTCCTACATGTTCGTCACCGGCCCCGACGTGGTGAAGACCGTCACCAACGAGGTGGTCACCGCGGAGGAGCTGGGCGGCGCCTCGATCCATTCGGTGCGCTCCGGCGTCGCCGACGGCGCGTTCGAGAACGACGTCGAGGCGCTGTTGCAGATGCGCCGGTTGATCGATTTCCTGCCAGCAAACAATGAGAGCGGCGTGCCGAAATGGCCGACCGCGCACAGCGTCGAGGAGATCGACGAAAGCCTCGACACGCTGGTGCCAGACAACCCGAACAAGCCCTACGACATCAAGGAACTGATCCTGAAAGTCGTGGACGAGGGCGACTTCTTCGAGATTGCAGCCGCCTATGCGAAGAACATCGTCACCGGCTTCGGCCGCATCGCCGGCCGCACCGTGGGCTTCGTCGCCAACCAGCCGCTGGTGCTGGCCGGCGTGCTCGACAGCGATGCCTCACGCAAGGGCGCGCGCTTCGTGCGGTTCTGCGACGCCTTCAACATCCCGATCGTCACCTTCGTTGACGTGCCCGGCTTCCTGCCGGGCACCGCGCAGGAATACAACGGCCTGATCAAGCATGGCGCCAAGCTGCTGTTCGCCTATTCGCAGGCGACGGTGCCGCTCGTCACCGTCATCACCCGCAAGGCGTTCGGCGGCGCCTATGACGTGATGGCCTCGAAGCATGTCGGCGGCGACGTCAACTATGCCTGGCCGACCGCGCAGATCGCGGTGATGGGCGCCAAAGGCGCGGTCGAGATCATCTTCCGCGCCGATATCGGCGACGCCGGCAAGATCGCGGCGCGCACCCGGGAATACGAAGACCGCTTCCTGTCGCCGTTCGTCGCCGCCGAGCGCGGCTATATCGACGACGTAATCATGCCGCACTCGACGCGAAAGCGCATCGCCCGTGCACTCGCCATGCTGCGCAACAAGCATGTCGAGATGCCGAAGCGGAAGCATGACAATTTGCCGTTGTGAGAAAGAAAAAGGACATGCCGACCGTCTTGCGGTGGGGTCCTTATCGAGCCTTCTTTTACTCCAACGAAGGCGGCGAACCAGCCCATATTCATGTTCGAGTGGGTGACCGGGAAGCGAAGTTCTGGCTGCACGACCTGAGCTTAGCAGTAAACGCCGGCTTTCCGGTCCATGAAATCGGCGATATTGTTCGGCATCTACGATCGAACCACGATGCTTTGCTGGATGCTTGGAATGAGCACTTTGGAAATTGATGTCGGTGACTTGCGGGCCCGCTCGGTAGAATTTACCGATAGCGAGCTCGTCGTCACGCTGATCGACGGGCGGAGGATCGCGACGCCGCTCGACTGGTATCCGCGGCTGAAGCGGGCAACGACCGCTGAGCGCGGCAACTACGAAATCATGCCGATGGGGATTCACTGGCCTTCCATCGATGAAGACCTGGCCATTGCCGGCATGCTGAAAGGACGGCGGAGCCGATGACGCCGCTGGGCAGCGCGTTGAGCAATAGCGGCGTCAGATGATGTTTGTTGGCGCCGTCGGCGGGGACCTGGTCGATCCATTGCCATAATTCGGTGAAAATCAGGGCTGGGTGCTGCCGGGCCATGATGGTTAGGATGCGACATCACATACGGAGTCATTGAATGCCGCGCCTGTCCCGTCGAACTGTCCTTACTGCGTCAGCTCTGGCTGCCCTGTTTTTCCTCCCGAGCACACCCGCCATGTCCCAATCCGCCCCGCAAACCACATCTTCCGGCCTGCAATATACCGACACCAAGGTCGGCACCGGCGCGACGCCGCGGCGCGGACAGACCGCCGTGGTGCATTACACCGGCTGGCTGTCCAACGATGGCGCGAAGGGCCGGAAGTTCGACTCCTCGGTCGATCGCAACGAGCCGTTCTCGTTCCCGCTCGGCATGGGGCAGGTGATCAAGGGCTGGGACGAGGGCGTCGCCTCGATGAAGGTCGGCGGCAAGCGCACGCTGATCGTGCCGCCGAGCCTCGGCTACGGCGCGCGCGGGGCCGGCGGCGTGATCCCGCCGAATGCGACACTGATCTTCGATGTCGAGCTCATCGGCGTGCAGTAGCCACAGCGGAGACCCCACGGCGGTCACCACCAGCGTGGAAGCACCTGCGCGGCCGCGGTCGGCCTTGCCGCTCGCCCTGCCGGGAATCCGCTATGGCGGGGCCGATAGTTGGCACCGGCGGCGCCATGCATTGAACGCCATTGCATCATAGGATTGCAGACGACCGGACGAATCCCGCGAGGCCATCATGTCGACGCTGTTCGCCTTCCTGCATCATCTGTGCGCCTTCGCCCTGGTGGCGTGCATCGCCGTCGAATTTTCGCTGATCCGCCAGGAGTTCACGCTCGCCACCGCGCGGCGCCTGATCGCGACCGATGCCGTCCTCGGCATCTCCGCGGGGCTGCTGCTCGTCATTGGCCTGCTGCGCGTGTTCTATTTCGAGAAGGGAGCGGACTATTACTTCCACAGTCACGCCTTCATGACCAAGTTCAGCGTCTTCATCGCGCTCGCGGTGGTCTCGCTGGTGCCGACCGTCGAGTTCCTGTCATGGCGCAAGGAAGTGAAGGCCGGCCGCGTGCCGGCGGTCGAGCCGCGGCAGTTGCGCAAAATCCAAGCCACCATCCACGGCGAGATGATGGGCATCGTCATCATCTTGCTGTGCGCTGCGATCATGGCCCGCGGCGGCTGGGTATGATGGACACCATCGCTGACGGCGGCATACATCTGCCGCTTGACAACACGGCCTCCAGCTCCTCGTAAATGGCCTTACGCGAAAACAAAAGCGATCAGCCGGCCCGGGTTTGCTTGAGCTCTCGGATGGCCGGCTGACCGCTATAAGCACTACTACTGGTTGGTGCCGGAACCGGTGGTAGTCCCGGAGCCGCTCTGGTTCTGTGGCGCGTTCGCCGGCGCCTGGCCGGTGATCGCGGGCGGCGGAGCCGGGCGTTCCATCGAGCCGGTCTGGCGCGGTTGCGGAACCGGCTGGTTGTCGTTCGCAGTCTGGGTGCCGCTGCCGCCGCTAAACACGAAGGCGAGGATCAGCGCCAGCACCGCTAATCCGGCGACCCAGCCCCAGAGCATCCCTGGGTTCCCATCGCCTCTGCGAACCGGGTCGGGTGCGACCGGATCGTTCGGGTCGATCGAACCCGGCGCGGGATCGTCATAACGCCGCGGGTCCGACGGATGCGGATTGGACATCGCAACCTCCACAGTGATTGTCCCTACGACGACAACCACCGACCGGAAGGTGAGGTTCCTCGCCCAAGCGGCTGAAAATCAGCCGGAAATCCGGGAACAAACGGCGCGGGGAGGGCGGTGCTAGTAGATCACCACCGAGCGGATCGATTCGCCGCGGTGCATCAGATCGAATCCCTTGTTGATGTCGGCAAGCGGCATGGTGTGGGTGATCATCGGATCGATCTCGATCTTCCCGTCCATGTACCAGTCGACGATCCGCGGCACGTCGGTGCGGCCGCGCGCGCCGCCGAACGCGGTTCCTTTCCAGACCCGTCCGGTGACGAGCTGGAACGGCCGCGTCGAAATCTCGGCGCCGGCCGGTGCCACGCCGATGATGACGCTGACGCCCCAGCCGCGGTGGCACGCCTCCAGCGCCTGACGCATCACCGTGACATTGCCGGTGCAGTCGAACGTGTAATCCGCGCCGCCGATCTGATCGGCGCCGCGCTTGGTCAGGTTGACGAGATGGGGGACGAGGTCGCCGCCTGCTTCCTTAGGGTTGACGAAATGCGTCATGCCGAAGCGCTCGCCCCACGCCTTCTTGTCGTTGTTGAGATCGACGCCGATGATCATGTCGGCGCCGGCGAGCCGCAGCCCCTGGATCACGTTGAGGCCGATGCCGCCGAGCCCGAACACGACGGCGGTCGAGCCGGGCTCGACCTTGGCGGTGTTGATGACGGCGCCGACGCCGGTGGTGACGCCGCAGCCGATATAGCAGACCTTGTCGAACGGCGCGTCCTCGCGGATTTTCGCGACCGCGATCTCCGGCAGCACCGTGTAGTTGGCGAATGTCGAGGTGCCCATGTAGTGGTGCAACGGCTTGCCGTCGAGCGAGAACCGCGAGGTGCCGTCCGGCATCATGCCCTGGCCCTGGGTGGCTCTTATGGCCGTACACAAATTTGTCTTGCGCGACAGGCAGGACGGACACTGCCGGCACTCCGGCGTGTAGAGCGGGATGACGTGATCGCCTTTCTTGACCGAGGTCACGCCGGGACCGACATCGACGACGATGCCGGCGCCTTCGTGGCCGAGGATCGCCGGAAACAGGCCTTCCGGGTCGGCGCCCGACAGCGTGAACTCGTCGGTGTGGCAGATGCCGGTCGCCTTGATCTCGACCAGCACCTCGCCGGCCTTCGGCCCCTCGAGTTTCACCGTCGTCACTTCGAGCGGCTTTCCCGCCGCCACTGCCACTGCCGCACGCACGTCCATGTCGAGCAATCCTCTTGCGATCGATTTCGCCGGCATCATGGGGCGGCTGCGGCGCAGAGGCAATATCGGCGCGGCGACATGGCCGGCGCGGCTATTTCGACGGCGCCAGCACCATCTGCGTCTGCGTGACGATCGCGGCGAGCTTGCCGTCGCCGCGCGTTACCCGGGTCTGCCACACCATGGTGGTGCGGCCGCGATGCAGCGGCGTGCATTCGGCATAGGCGGTGTCGCCGAGCGCGATCGCGGCGAAGAAATTGGTCTTGCTTTCGAGCGTGGCGGTGGCCTGGCCGGAGGCGAGATTGGCGGTCGCCGCGGTACCGCCGAGATTGTCGGCGAGCGACATCAGCGCGCCGCCGTGCAGGACGCCGTTGCGGTTGATGAGGTTCTCGGTTACCGGCAGCTCGGCAGTGAGCCGATCCGGCGACACATGGGTGATCTTGATGCCGAGGAAGCGGGGATAGGGGGGCTGCTGCAGCGCGTCGTCTCTCATGCGAGATATCTTCTGGCGGAATGTCTCTCCGGCGCGCCGCATGAAAGAACAAAAGGGCGCGGCTTGCGCCACGCCCTTTTAGAAGAACGGCAGGTCCAAGAACAGCGGCCGATCAGGCCGCGGTCATTTCGGCTGCGGCACGATCCGGATATAGGGCTTCGGCGCTTTCCAGCCCTGCGGATAAAGCTTCTTCGCTTCCTCGTCGCTGATAGCACCGCCGAGGATCACGTCCTCCCCGGGCTTCCACTGCGCCGGCGTCGAGACCCGGTGCTTTGCAGTCAGTTGCAGAGAATCGATGACGCGCAGCACCTCGTCGAAGTTGCGCCCTGTCGACATCGGATAGACCAGGATCAGCTTGATCTTCTTGTCCGGGCCGATGACGAAGACATTGCGCACCGTCTGGTTGTCATTGGCGGTGCGCTGCGACGGATCGCCGGACGCCGAGGCCGGCAGCATGCCGTAGGCCTTGGCGACCTTGAGGTCGGGATCGGCGATCAGCGGATAGTTCGGCGCGAAGCCCTGGGTCTCCTTGATATCCTCCGCCCATTTGGAGTGGCGGTCGATCGGATCGGCCGACAGGCCGATGATCTTGACGCCGCGCTTGTCGAATTCCGGCTTGATGCGGGCCATATAGCCGAGCTCGGTGGTGCAGACCGGCGTGAAATCCTTCGGATGCGAGAACAGCACCGCCCATTTGTCGCCGATCCAGTCGTGGAACTTGATCTTGCCCTCGGTGGTGTCGGCTTCGAAATCCGGGGCGATATCGCCAATCGCGAGTGCCATGAGCAGGCCTCCATGGAAATTGCGGCAATGCGGGAATGCGTCGTCGCGGGAATACGATAGACATAGAGGCAACGCGCGAGCCGTGAAATAGATATGCTAAAAAAACACCAGATGGCGCGCCGCAAGGCTAAAAACTGAAAGGTTTTGCAGCGATAACCCTGAAAACCAAGAAAAATATTCTATGGGCAGCACGTCCGCCGCCGTGGGTCCGGCTTGCCGGCCGGCGCGGTTCAGGACACAAATGCAAGGAAGAGGGGGCAAGCCCCGCAGCGACGGGGCAGCAAACCGGCATGTTCCAGAAAATTCTGATCGCCAACCGCGGCGAGATCGCCTGCCGCATCATCAAGACTGCGCGGCGCCTGGGCATCGCCACCGTGGCGGTCTATTCCGACGCCGACCGCGACGCGCTGCATGTCGCGATGGCGGACGAGGCGGTGCATCTCGGGCCGCCGCCGGCCGCGGAAAGCTACCTGGTGATCGAGAAGATCGTCGCCGCCTGCAAGGCGACCGGCGCGCAGGCGGTGCATCCGGGCTACGGCTTCCTGTCGGAGCGCGAGGCGTTCCCCAAGGCCTTGGCGGAAGCCGGCATCGTCTTCATCGGTCCGAACCCCAGGGCCATCGCCGCGATGGGCGACAAGATCGAGTCGAAGAAGGCGGCAGCCGCCGCGAAGGTCTCGACCGTGCCTGGCCATCTCGGCGTCATCGAGAACGAGGTCGAGGCGATCCGCATCGCCGAGGAGATCGGCTATCCGGTGATGATCAAGGCCTCGGCCGGCGGCGGCGGCAAGGGCATGCGCATCGCCTTCAGCAAGGCCGAGGTTGCGGAAGGCTTCGCCCGCGCGCGTTCGGAAGCGAAGTCGTCCTTCGGCGACGACCGCGTGTTCATCGAGAAGTTCATCGTCGACCCGCGCCACATCGAGATCCAGGTGCTCGGCGACAAGCACGGCAACGTCATCTATCTCGGCGAGCGCGAATGCTCGATCCAGCGCCGCAACCAGAAAGTGATCGAGGAGGCGCCGTCGCCGCTCCTCGACGAGGCGACGCGGCGCAAGATGGGCGAGCAGGCGGTCGCGCTCGCCAAGGCGGTCGGCTACGATTCGGCCGGCACCGTGGAGTTTGTCGCCGGGCAGGACAAGAGCTTCTATTTCCTGGAGATGAATACGCGGCTGCAGGTCGAGCATCCGGTGACGGAGCTCGTCACCGGCATCGACCTCGTCGAACAGATGATCCGCGTTGCCGCCGGCGAACCGCTGTCGATCCGGCAGTCCGACGTGACGCTCACTGGATGGGCGGTGGAAAGCCGCGTCTATGCCGAGGACCCGTACCGAAATTTCCTGCCGTCGATCGGCCGGCTGACCTGCTACCGGCCGCCGGCCGAAGGCACCACGAACGGCATCACTGTGCGCAACGACACCGGCGTCTACGAAGGCGGCGAAATCTCGCTGTTCTATGATCCGATGATCGCCAAGCTGGTCACCCATGCGCCGACCCGCACCGCCGCGATCGACGCGCAGGCTGACGCGCTCGATGCCTTCGCCATCGACGGCATCCGCCACAATATTCCGTTCCTGGCGGCGCTGATGGCGCATCCGCGCTGGCGCGCAGGGACGTTGTCGACCGGCTTCATCGCCGAGGAGTTTCCCGGCGGCTTTCAGGTGCGCACACCGCAGGGCGAGGTCGCGCGCGTGCTGGCCGCGGTCGCAGCGGCTGTCGACCATGTGCTGGGCGAGCGCAAGCGCCGCATCTCTGGCCAGATGAACGGCCGGACCGTGACACGCGAGCGCTCCCGCGCGGTCTGGCTCGGCGACGGCGAGCACCGGCTCGACGTGGCGCGCGACGGCGAGGCGATCACGGTCGCGCTCGACGGTGCGACGCTGCGGCTCGTTTCCGACTGGACGCCCGGGCAGCCGGTGTGGAGCGGCACCATCGACGGCCGCCGCGTCTGGGTGCAGGTGCGGCCGATCGCCAACGGCTTCCTGCTCGGTCACCGCGGTATCGAGACCCGCGCCTATGTCTATACCGAGCGCGAGGCCGCCTATGCCCGGCTGATGCCGGTCAAGGCGGCGGCGGACAGCGGCAAGCAGGTGCGTTGTCCGATGCCAGGCCTGGTGGTCTCGATCGCGGTGCAGGAAGGGCAGGAGGTCAAGGCCGGCGAGACCCTGGCAGTGGTCGAGGCGATGAAGATGGAGAACGTGCTGCGCGCCGAGATCGACGGCACGGTGAAAAAGATCCACGCCAAGCCGGGCGACAGCCTGGCGGTCGATGCGGTGATCCTCGATTTCGCGTGAGTCCCCAGTCTCGGGCCGCGCTTTGAGCGGTGGGGAACCCCGCCGATCCGGCCTGCGTTGATTTCGCGGCCGCTTGTCGCGGCGCGGGAGACTGCGATGGCACCCAAGCCCAGACCAGAGAAAGAGCCGCGTCGGCCGGGTCCGGAGATCACCCCGGATTCGCTTCCCGACCGCCCTGAAATCCTGCCCGACGACATGCGCCGCCGCGACGAGCCCGAGACCCCCGATTCCCTGCCACGGGACGAGGAGACCGCGCTGGCGCCCGACGGCGGCCTGCCCGATCACCCGATTCATGACGAGCCGATGGACGACCTCACCCCGGAGGATGTCGAGGCCATGATCGACGAGGCGGCCGCAGCGAAGCTCGACCGGCGCGGCGAGGATGACGTGGTCGATCCGCGTGCCACGCGCGATTTCGCGCCCGGCTCGTCCGATCCGCTCGACCAGACCGATGGCCGCAGACGCCTGCGCATTCCCAATCCCTGACGGAATGCAGGCGTTGCGATGAACCCGGCTCCGGCGCCGGCCGGAGCCGGGTTTTTGCATCGGTGGACCGGTTTCGCCACACTGGCTTCGTCGCAGAACGCAGCGCGCATGAACGAGCCCCGCACCATCATCCATCTCGTCGTCAGCGGTCGCGTGCAGGGTGTGGGCTTCCGCGCCTGGGTCGAGCACGAGGCGCGACGCCGCGGGCTTAACGGCTGGGTGCGCAACCGCCGCGATGGCACGGTCGAGGCGGTCTTCGCCGGCGCGCCGCAGGCGGTGGACGACATGGTGGCGCGCTGCCGGGCCGGCCCGCGCAGCGCCGCAGTCACCGAGGTCGAGGTGCGGGACGGAACCGCGGCCGACCTCGCGCTCTCCGGCACGGACGGCTTTGCGCAGTTGCCGACGGTCTAGCGCGCGGCGATGGTCGGGCCGAACAGGGCCTCGAACTCCCGTCGCAACGCGATGTCGACATCGGTCATGGTCGCGGTCAGGCCGAGATCGGCAAAGCTCGTCACCCCGTAGCGCTGCTCGGAGATGCCGCACGGCACGATGCCCGAGAAATGCGTCAGGTCCGGCTCGACGTTCAGGCTGATGCCGTGCAGCGTCACCCAGTGTCGCACCCGGATGCCGAGCGCCGCGATCTTGTCCTCAAAACCCTCGCCCTTGTCCGGCCGCCGGACCCAGACGCCAATGCGGTCCTCGCGGCGCTCGCCGCGGACGTTGAAGGCATCGAGCGTACGGATCAGCCATTCCTCGAGCGTGGCCACGAACCGGCGCAGGTCGGGACCGCGCCGGCGCAGATCGAGCATCACATAGGCGACCCGCTGACCGGGCCCGTGATAGGTCAATTGCCCGCCGCGGCCGGCCTCGTGGACCGGAAAGCGCGCTTCGCGCAGGTCCGCGGCCCGGGCGCTGGTGCCGGCGGTGTAGAGCGGGGGATGCTCGAGCAGCCACGCCAGTTCCGGCGCGCGGCCGGCCGCGATCGCGGCGACGCGCTCGTCCATGGTGCGCAGCGCCACGTCATAGGGAACGAGTCCCTCGCTGATCCGCCATTCGACCGGTTCGGCTGCGTCTTCGGCGAAGCCGACGGCAAGCTCGTTTCGCGTGTTAACCATCCGCTAACCATAGCATGGTGACCTGCGTCGACGCGCAGGGCCGCATCCGCGGCCGCTTTGCAAGGAATTTTCGCCCGTGTCGACCCTCAACGACGTCTCGCTCGATATCACCGTGGTGCTCGGAACCACCTCGATGCCGATCCACCAGGTGCTGCGGCTCGGCCGCGGCGCCATCATCGAGCTCGACTCGACCGAGGACGATGCCGTGAAGATCCTCGCCAACAACATGCCGGTGGCGAAGGGCACGGTGGTGGTCAACGGCAACCGGATCGCGGTCGAGGTCTCGGAGCTGCTGCCGCGCTCGCCGGACCAGCGCTGACCGCCGCCAGGCGGCTTTTCCGCCGGTTTCCGCCGTTTGACATCGATTTCAAGCCCTTGTCCCTCGGGGGGCGATTTGTTACATGGCGGCCGTTCGGGCGTCGTGGGGCATGGCGCCCGTCCGGGCGCCGGTGGGAACCGTGAGCGCCTGTTTCGTTTTCAATGCGGCCGTGGCGGAATTGGTAGACGCACTAGCTTGAGGTGCTAGCGGGTAACACCGTGGAAGTTCGAGTCTTCTCGGCCGCACCACTTTCTTTTGGTGAAAAAGCGGATCGCCGCGACTGATGCGGCATCCGCTTTTTTCATGACCCGCGCGCTCAGCGGTAGATCGTCGGGCCGCGGCGGTTGTCGGCGCGCGGAGGGACGCCCCGGCGGCCGTCGAGGCGCGGCGGCAGCATGCGCGGCCAGGCATATTGCGGCGGCGGGGTGGGTGCCGCGATGCGTCGCGGCGGAGCCGGTGCCGCGGGCTTTGCGGCTACGGGTTTGGCCGGTACCACATGCACGATGCGGTAGCCGCGCTCCTTGAGCTTCTGCAGCAGGATCGGCAAGGCGAGGGCGGTTGCGGGCTGGACATCATGCAGCAGCAGCACGCCCCGCTTCTTCTGCTCGATCCGCTCCAGCGCCCGCTTGACCACCTCGTCGGCGGAGATGTTCTTCCAGTCGTCGGCGTCGAAATCGACGCTCCACACCGCGATCCGCCGCGCCGCGAGATAGTCCTCGATCGGGCGCAGCCGCAGCAGGCCCGGAATCCGGAAATAGGGCGCGAGGTGCCGTGGATCGCCGAGCGCCGCGCTCACCGCGGCGATGCCGTCATTGATTTCGGCCTCGCTGCGCTCCTGCGCCATCTGATCGAAGGTCAGCGGATGGTTCTGGCTGTGGCTGCCGACCACGTGGCCGGAGGCGGCGATCTGGCGGACGAGGCCGGGATTGGCGCTGGCCTGGCGTCCGACCAGGAAGAACGTCGCCTTGGCGCATTCCGCCGCGAGCGTGCGCAGCACGCTGTCGGTGTAGGGCGGCAGCGGCCCGTCGTCGAAGGTAAGCACGATCTCGCGCTCTTCGAGCGGCAGCATGCCGGCGCGGCCGTATTGCTGGCTGCCGACCTTGGGGAAAGCGTCGGCCGGCGCCACCAGCACGCGGCTGGTGCTGATCGCGCCGGGATTGCCCGGACACGAGGCGGCCGCAGCCGGCGGCACAAGCAAAGCGGCTGCGACGAAGCAGCGAAGAACGATGGCAACGTGACGCAAGACGCGAATCCCCGTGGCCGCGCCGGCGTCTTGTCGCGCACCGGTCACGCCGGGGAGGGACATTATCGGCCGTGCCGCGGCCGCGCTCCGGGAGATGCCGCGCAACCTTAACGCGGTCGCATTAACCTTCGCCGTTAACGCAGGATGCCGCGGCTGCCGGCGGGCACCACATGGACGATGCGGTAGCCGCGACGTTTGAGCTCGCGCAGATAGCGCGGCAGCATCGCCGCGGTCTGCTCGCGGGTGTCGTGAAACAGCACGATGCCGCGCCCGAACTGTTCGGTGCGCGCCATGATCAGCTCGAACTGGCGCTCCGGTGTCATCGTCACCCAGTCGCTGGCCCAGAAATCCGCGCCGAACACCACGATGCCGCGCCGCTGCAGCCGCTCCAGCAGGACCGGCGTCGAGGCGAAGCCCGGGAAACGGAAGAACGGCGTCGCCGGATCGTCGCGGCGCTGGCCGAACACCGCGAAATCGACGGCGCTGAAGCCGCGGTTTATCTCGGCTTCGGCGGCATCCGGCGACATCTTGTCGAGCAGCGGATGTCCATAGGTATGGTGCGCGACGGTGTGCCCGGCAGCCAGCACCTTGCGGGCGAGCTGCGGCGCGGCCTCGGCATGCCGGCCCATCATGAAGAAGGTGGCGCGCACGCATTCCGCCGCCAGCGCCTCCAGCACTTTCGGCGTGGTGCCGGCCCACGGCCCATCGTCGAAGGTGAGGACCAGCTCCTTGGGACCGAGCGGCAGGGTCGTGGGAAAATGCTTGCGGCCGACGCGCGGCGTGGTGGCGGCGCTGACCTCCAGCACCCGATCGGTGCCGAGCGCATCGGGATTGGAGCAGGGCGCGGCCGTGGCCGCCGCTGTCAGCAGCATCAGTCCGGCAAGGGCCGCAAGGCGAATCATCAGCATATCTCGAGCGCATCGCGGTCGGGTGCCGGTGCACATGACCGCAAGCGCAGGCCGCCGGCAAGCAGCCGGCGCCGCCTTTCCGACCGCGTTGTTAATGCGGCTCTGGCGGCGCTGACAAGCGGGATATTCGCTTATAAGGTCGGTCCCGGTAGGGGTGGACCATGACCATCGCCAATGCGAACGCCAATGCCTGGAGAGGGTTCGATTTCGGCCTCGGCGCCGAGATCGACATGCTGCGCCAGACCGTGAGCGGTTTCGCGCAGGACCGCATCGCGCCGCTCGCCGACGCCATCGACCGCTCCAACACGTTCCCACGCGAGCTGTGGCCGGAGCTGGGCAAGCTCGGCCTGCTCGGCGTCACCGTCGAGGAGGAATATGGCGGGGCCGGGCTCGGCTATCTTGCCCATTGCGTGGCGATGGAGGAGGTGTCGCGCGCCTCGGCATCGATCGGGCTGTCCTACGGCGCGCACTCGAACCTCTGCGTCAACCAGATCCGCCGCAACGGCAACGAGGCGCAGAAGCGCAAATACCTGCCCAAGCTGATCTCGGGCGAGCATGTCGGCGCGCTGGCGATGTCGGAGCCGGGCGCCGGCTCCGACGTGGTGTCGATGCGCTTGAGCGCCGACAAGAAAGGCGACCGCTATATCCTCAACGGCTCCAAGATGTGGATCACCAACGGTCCGATCGCGGACACCCTGGTGGTCTATGCCAAGACCGACCGCACCGCGGGCGCGCGCGGCATCACCGCCTTCATCGTCGAGAAAGGCTTCAAGGGGTTCTCCACGGCGCAGAAGCTCGACAAGCTCGGCATGCGCGGCTCCGACACCGGCGAACTGGTGTTCACCGACTGCGAGGTGCCCGAGGAGAACGTGCTCGGCGCGGTCGGCAACGGCGTCAACGTGCTGATGTCCGGGCTCGACTACGAGCGGGTGGTGCTGTCGGGCGGGCCGCTTGGCATCATGCAGGCCTGCATGGACGTCGTGGTGCCCTATGTCCACGACCGCAAGCAGTTCGGCCAGCCGATCGGCCGGTTCCAGCTCATTCAGGCCAAGCTCGCCGACATGTATGTCGGCATGAACGCGGCGCGCGCTTACGTTTACGCCGTGGCCCGCGCCTGCGACGAGGGCAAGACCACCCGCGAGGATGCCGCCGGCGCGATCCTGTTCGCGGCGGAAGGCGCCACCAGGATGGCGCTCGACGCGATCCAGTGCCTCGGCGGCAACGGCTATATCAACGAGTTTCCGACCGGCCGGCTGTTGCGCGACGCCAAGCTCTACGAGATCGGCGCCGGCACCAGCGAAATCCGTCGCATGCTGATCGGCCGCGAGATTTTCGAGAAGACGCGGTAGGAGAACGGGCTCACGCCGGGTGCGGCCGCGGATTGGGCGCACGCGCCAGCCGCATCAGCAGCGCCATCGCCGTCAGCACCGCGACATAGACGATGAGCTGCAGCTCGGTCGGCTGCTCGGTATAGCCGATCAAGGTGTGCAGCAGCTTGCCGACGATGCCTGCTTCCGACAGCAGGCCGGAGGAGTCCCACATCACCTTGTCGAGCACGGTGATGATGCCTGCCGCATTGAGGTATTGCACCGCTTGCGCCGCCATGCCGGCGGCGAGCAGCGCGATCATCCAGGTGGTTACCGTGAACAGGTAGCGCGACGGGATCGCCAGCAGCCCGAAATAAGTGAGCGCGGTGAAGGCGGCGCCGGCGGCAAGTCCGAGCAGGCCGCCGGTCAGCAGCGCGGCGCCAGAGGTGCCGGCCGCCATGATGCCGTAGAGGAACAGCACCACCTCGGAGCCCTCGCGCAGCACCGCGAGCCCGACCACGATGCCGAGCGCGGCGAGCGGCCGCTCGCCGGCGCTGATCGCGGAGCCGACCTTGCGCAGCTCGCTCGCCATCTCGCGGCCATGCTTCGCCATCCAGGCGTTGTGCCACATCAGCATCGCCACGGCGACGCCGAGCACGCAGGCATTGAACAGCTCCTGACCGGCGCCCTCGAACGCATCCGCGATCACGCCGGCAAATGCCGCGACCACGGCAGCGCCAAGCACACCACCGGCAACGCCGAGCGCGATGATGCGGCCGCGGCCGGCCACGTTGCGGGTCGCCGCCATCACGATGCCGACGATCAGGCCAGCCTCGAGGACCTCGCGAAACACGATGATGAGTGCGCCGAGCATGTCTTTATCCGGTTATTCGGCGATCATCACGCCCTTGGCGGTCGCCTGGTTGAATTCCCCGATGAACTCGTAGCGTCCCGGCGCGATCGGGCCGAAGCGGATCAGCGCCTTGCTGTTGCCGGGAATGATCTTCTCGATCTTCATCGGCAGGCTCTCGAACTCCTCCGGGGTCGGATCGTCGTTCACGACCACGATGCTCATGCGCTTGTTGGCCGGAATCTTCACCTCGGCCGGCGTGAAGCGGTGATCCTTGATGGTGATGACGATGTCATCGGCGGCGCTTGCCGCGGCCGTCATCGCCAGGAAGACGGCAAGGCTGAGGATCAGACGGTATGCGGGCATCGGGCCTCTCGCGACATTTTGTCGATGCACAAAAGCACGAAAATGAGCCGATGCAAGGCTGGTATTCTTGAATAATTCCAAACTATTGGCCAGGAAGAACCGGCGTCACCGGCCTTGGATCCGGTGGGCGGCGGCCATGCCCGCGGCGCCTTCTTTTCTGCTGCCGTCATGGTAAGGCGAAGGGCGCAGGCGCCTTTCTCTACGTGCAAAGGACAATGGAACACCCGATGCAATTCATCGAAGCAAATGGTGCGCGCATTCCGCTGATCGGGCTCGGCACCTTCGAGCTCGCCGGCCGCGACTGCGCACGTCTGGTCGAGCAGGCGATCGCGCTCGGCTACCGCCATATCGACACCGCGCAGATGTACGGCAACGAGCGCGAGGTCGGCGAAGGGGTGCGCGCCTCCGGCCGTCGCAACGAGGTCGTGGTCGTCACCAAGGTCGCGCCGACCAATCTGGCGCCGCGCGACTTCGAACGTTCGGTGAAGGAGAGCCTGGCGCAGCTTCGGCTCAGCGAGGTCGACATCCTGCTGATCCACTGGCCCAACAAGGCGGTGCCGCTCGCCGACATGATCGGCGCGCTGTGTGCGATGAAGCGCGCCGGCTATACCCGTCATATCGGCGTGTCGAACTTCACCGCGGCGTTGCTCGACGAGGCGACGCGGCTCGCCACTGAGCCGCTGGTGTGCAACCAGTTCGAGACCCACCCGTTCCTCGACACCAGCAAGACCATCCGCGCCACCCGCAGTCACGGCATGGCGGTGGTGGCCTACAGCCCGATCGCGCGCGGCGGCGCCAAGGGCAATGAGGTGCTGGAAGCGATCGGCAAGGCGCATGGCAAGAGCGCGGCGCAGGTGTCGCTGCGCTGGCTGGTGCAGCAGGGCATCGCCGCGATCCCGCGCACGCGTCGTGTCGAGCGGCTCTCGGAGAACATCGCGGTGTTCGATTTCGAGCTGTCGGAGGAGGAGATGGCGCGGATCGCGTCGCTGACCAAGACCAACAGCCGCATCATCGACTGGCAATATTCGCCGCAATGGGACTGAACGGCGACGGTGCGCTGGTGCTGTTCTCGGGCGGGCAGGATTCCACGGTCTGCCTGGCCTGGGCGCTCGAGCGTTTCGCCCGGGTCGAGACCGTAGGCTTCGACTATGGCCAGCGCCACGCGGTCGAGCTTGCGGTGCGGCCGCAGCTGCGCGAGCGGATCGGCGCGCTCGAGCCGCGCTGGGGCGCGCGGCTCGGGGAGGACCACCTGATCAGGCTCGACGCGCTCGCCGCGATCTCGGAGACCGCGCTGACGCGCGAGAGCGCGATCGCGCTCGGCGCGGACGGCCTGCCGACCACCTTCGTGCCCGGCCGCAACCTGATCTTTCTGTGTTTTGCCGGCGCGCTCGCCTATCGTCGGGGCATCCGCGATCTGGTCGCCGGCATGTGCGAGACCGACTATTCCGGCTATCCCGACTGCCGCGACGCCACCATGCAGGCAATGCAGTCGGCGCTGTCGCTCGGCATGGACCGCGCGATTGCGATCCACACTCCGCTGATGCGGATCGACAAGGCCGGAACCTTCGCGCTCGCGCTCAAGCTCGGCGGCGCGCCGCTCCTCGATCTCGTCATCGAGGAGACCCATAGCTGCTATCTTGGCGACCGCAGCCATCGCCACGATTGGGGCTACGGATGCGGGACTTGCCCGGCTTGCCTGTTGCGGGCAAATGGCTTCCGGCAATTCATGCAACAGCGGACGGCGCCATGAGGGTCGGCAGGCGGTTCAGGGGCTCGCGCAGGAGCGTCGAGGGCGCGGCCTTCCTGGTGGCGTTCTGCCTGACGATCCCGATCGCCAACTGGATGATCGGGAATGTCGGGACGGTCTGCGTCGCGGGTCCCGGCGGGGCGTGCCTGATCCCGGTCGCGCCGGGGCTGATGGCGCCGTCGGGCGTGGTCATGATCGGGATCGCGCTGGTGCTGCGCGATCTGGTGCAGCGCCGGCTCGGCATCGAGTTCGGCGTGGCGGCGATCATCGCCGGCGCCGCGATCTCGGCCGCAGTGGCGCCGCCGGCGCTGGTGGTGGCCTCGGCGACCGCGTTCCTGCTGTCGGAGGCGGCCGACTTCGCGATCTATACGCCGCTCGCGCAGCGCCGCCTGGTGCTGGCCGTGGTCGCCTCGGGCCTGGTCGGGCTGGTGGTCGATTCGCTGGTCTTCCTCTGGCTCGCCTTCGGCTCGCTCGATTTCCTCGCCGGCCAGATCGTCGGCAAGGCGTGGATGGTGCTGCTGTCGATTCCGTTCGTGAGCTATCTGCGCCGCCGCGACGCCCGGCGCGGCATCGCCCCGGCCTAAGGAGACATCGTCATGGAGGCTGCCATGGACGCGGCGCTGAAGGCGCTGGAGCAGATCACCACCGGCACCATCACCACGATGCTGCTGAAGAAGGGCATCCGGCGCTGCTGGATCGCCGGCGCCATGCCGCTCGGTTTTTCCGGCCGGCGGCTGGTCGGCCCAGCCTTCACGCTGCGCTTCGTGCCGGTGCGCGAGGATCTCGCCACCCCGGCGAGCTGGTCGAATCCGATCTCCACCCGCAGCGCGATCGAGGACATGCCGGCAGGCTGCATCGTCGTCGCCGACGCCATGGGCGTGACCTCCGCCGGCATCTTCGGCGACATCCTGTGCATGCGCATGGTCAGGCGCGGCGTCGCCGCGCTGGTCACTGACGGCGTGATGCGCGACAAGCATGGTATCCTCGGCACCGGCATGCCGATCTGGTGCGCCGGCGTCGCGGCGCCGGCCTCGGTGAACCAGCTCACCTTCGTCGGCTGGAACCAGCCGATCGGCTGCGGCGGCTGCGCGATCTTTCCCGGCGACGTGATCGTCGCCGATGACGACGGCGCGGTGGTGATTCCCAAGGACCTCGTCGAGTTCTGCGCCGCCGAGGGCGCCGAGCACGAATTGATGGAGACCTGGCTGGTCGAGGAAGTGCGGAAGGGCGCCAAGCTGCCCGGCCTCTATCCGCCCAACGAGGAGAACAAGGCGCGCTATGAAGAGTGGAAGAAGCGGCGCTGAGGCGGCCGGATGTTCTTCACCCTCTCCAAGCTGCTCGCCTTTGCCACGCTGCCTTCGAACCTGGTGATCGTCGCCGGGCTCATCGGCCTTGCGCTCACCTTGACGCGTTGGCGGCGCGTCGGCCGCGCGCTCGCCGCGGCGGCGCTGCTGCTGCTCGCGGTGCTGGGGCTGTCGCCGGCACCGGGTCTGTTCGCCGCGACGCTGGAGGACCGGTTTCCGGATTGGAATCCCTCTGCGGCACCGCCTGCCGGCATCATCGTGCTCGGTGGTGCGATCGATCCCGATCTGTCGCGGGAGTCCGGCGCGGCGGTGCTCGGCCGCTCGTTCCAGCGGCTCACCGTGGTGCCGGAGCTGGCGCGGCGCTATCCGGAAGCCCGCATTGTCTATAGCGGCGGCAACGGCGAGCTGATGCCGAGTGCGGCGCGCGAGGCGGATTACGCGCTGCCGCTGCTCGAAAGCCTCGGCGTGCCGCGCGAGCGGCTGATCGCCGAGCGGGAATCCCGCAACACCGCCGAGAACGCGGCTTTCACGCGGGCGCTGGTCGATCCGAAGCCGGGCGAGCGCTGGCTGCTGGTGACCTCGGCGGTGCACATGCCGCGCGCCGTCGGATGCTTCCGGCGGGTCGGATTCGAGGTCGAGCCGGTGCCGGTCGGCCGTACCGCAAGCCTCGCGATGGCGCCCATGCGCTCGCTGGCCGAAGGGCTCGCTTTACTCGACGGCGCGGCGCGCGAATGGATCGGTCTCATCGCCTACCGGCTCACCGGCCGCACCGACGCGCTGTTTCCGGGCCCGCGGCGCTGAAAAGCGCGCCGTGATATCGTGATCTTAATGATTCGTGTTGCGGGGTCGCGTTGCGCGTCCGCCGTCACCGTCTGCGGACGCCTCGACAGAGGGAATCCCATGACCGATCTTCCCACCGCCCAAGCCGATGTCCGTTACGACGTCGATCCGTTCGACGCCGATTCCGGCCTTTCAGGCTTCTCGCTGCAGCCGGCCAGAGGCGAGACCATGCTGATGGTGGCCTCCACTGCGGCCGCCATCGTCATCGTCGGCGTGATCGCGGTGATGATGGGGCTCGGCTAGCCGTCCGGCGGCGGTTGCAGCGCCGGCAGGTCGACCGCCGACGAGAACGCCAGCCGCGATTCCGAATAGAACTGCCGGCGGTACATCACCACGACGACGGCGCTGGTCGCGAGCACCAGCGGCAGCGGCCCCAGGAACCAGCCGAGATAGCCGAGCGCGAAGAAGAAGGCGCGTTGGCCGCGGTTGAAGTGCCGCCCCGCGTCGGCGCAGATATGCGCGGCGCGGTGCGCGAGTTCGCGTGCCGGCGCGCTGTCCTTCTCCTCGACCGGCGGCGCCGCGCCGATCAGGATCGCGACATAGTTGTAGAGCCGGTACGACCACGCGAATTTGAAGAAGGCGTAGACGAAGATCACCGCAAGACCGAGGATCTTCACCTCCCACAGCGCGCGTGACGGAACGCCCGAGAATGGCAGGATCGCGACCAGCGTCAGGATCTCCTCGGTCGAACGTACGAGCGCCAGCGTGCCGCCGATCGCGATCAGCGAGGTCGAGGCGAAGAACGCCGCGCCGTTCTGCAGCGAGGCGGTGACCTGGCCGTCGAGCATGCGCATGCTGCGGCCGAGCATCTCGATCATCCAGCGGTCGCGATAGGCATGCATCAGCGAGTTGAGCCCGCTGCGGCCGTGCCGGGTGTGCTCGATCGCGATCGAATAGCCGATCCAGGCACCGATGAAATAGGCAAACGCCAGCGCGTCGAGCGGGGAGAAATCGTGCATGCCGCATCCTCTCTCTCGTCAACATGGTGCCATCGCCGCAGGGCGGCGGGCAATGCCGTCTTGAGCGGCTGCGTGGTCTCTGCCACTGTCGCGCCGCGCAGCAGGAGACAGGAATGCCGCAGACCATCACCACCGGATACAAGACGCTCGTGGAGGCCGCCGAGCGGGAGATCGAGACCGTTCCGATCGAGGATGCCATCAAGCTCCACGGCCGCGATGACGTCGTGCTGGTCGATGTCCGCGATCCGCGCGAATTGGAGCGCGAGGGCCGGGTGCCGGGCGCGTTCCATTGCACGCGCGGCATGCTCGAGTTCTGGATCGATCCCGACAGCCCCTACCACAAGCCGGTCTTCGCGCAGGACAAGAAATTCGTGTTCTTCTGTGCCGGCGGCCTGCGCTCGGCGCTCGCGGCCCATACCGCGCACCGCATGGGACTCAAGCCGGTCGCCCATATCCGCGGCGGCTTCGGTGCATGGAAAAAGGCCGGCGGCCCGATCGAGACCACGCCGCCGAAGCGCTGACGCGCGGAGGGCGATGGCCAAAGAGGGCGCGATGAAGCTCATCATCGGCAACAAGAACTATTCGTCATGGTCGCTGCGGCCGTGGATCGCCATGACCATGGCCGGCATCGCCTTCGAGGAAGAGGTGATCCCGCTCTACGAGCCGGGCAGTCCCGAGCGGGTGCGCCGCTATTCACCGGCCGGCAAAGTGCCGGTGCTGATCGACGGCGACCTGCGTGTCTGGGAATCGCTCGCGATCCTCGAATATCTGGCGGAGCGATTCCCGCAGGCCGGACTGTGGCCGGACGAGGTCGCGGCGCGCGCTCATGCCCGCGTGGTGGCGAGCGAGATGCATGCCGGCTTCGCCGCGCTGCGACGCGCCTGCCCGATGAATTTCTGGCTACCGCCGCGTCCGCGTCCACTCTCGGATGAGGCGCGCGCTGACGTGCGGCGGATCGAGGCGCTGTGGGCGGACTGCCGTGCCCGGTTCGGCCAAGACGGCGGAGGCCCGTTCCTGTTCGGCCGGTTCGGGGCTGCCGATGCGATGTATGCGCCGGTGGTGGCGCGGTTCTTCAATTACGACGTCGCGGTGTCGGATGTCACGCGCGCCTATATGGACGCAGTGATGGCGACGCCGGCGTGGCGAGCGTGGCGTGCCGCCGCGCTTCAGGAACCATGGGTGATGCAGGGCAACGAGCCCGACTGGCCGGCGGTCGAGCGGCTCGCCGTCTAGCGCGGTGGTCCCCGGCGTCATCCGACGGCCGGGGACCGTTGTGCATCCTTGCGGTTACGCCTCGAGCACGGCGACGATCTCCAGCGTCGCCGGATCGATCACGACGATCTGGTCGCCGACCAGGATGTATTCGTAGCCGCGCCAGGCCGGATAGACCTCGACCACGCGCGCCGGCAACGGATGCAGCCGTGTGCCGTGCGGGATCCGGGTGCCGACCGAGATCGAGACGTTCAGCGAGGTCGGCTGCACCTTCTGCTCGTGGATCACGGTCTTGATGGTGCTGCGCTGCTCGGTGCTGAGATTGACGGCACCGCGGGCGCCGGCCGCGCCTTGCCCAGTAGTCCCGGCGCGATCCTGCTGGCCGGGCGTCCCCGCCCGCGACGGGCTCGGCGATCCGTTGCGCTGGTCGGATCGCTGGTTCTGCCCGGAGGCGGGTTGCTGCGCGTTCCTGTCGGGACTCCGCGTCGCATCATTATTGTTCTCGCCGGCGCCCCGCATCCGGTTCTGGTTTCGAGGCTCGCCTTCGACCTTGCGGTCGGTGGCGGAGGAGGGCGACTGTCCGGTCGTCGCCGGCGCCTGAGCGCCGTTGGACTGGGAGCGGACGGCGTCGCCGCCGCGACGCTCCGTGGCGCCGCGCTCCATGGCACCGGACGGCGCGGTCTTCTCGGCTGGCGCCGACTGCTGCGCGGGTGGGGCCGGCGACGCGCCTTCCCGCCCGCTGGCGCCGCCGCGATCCTGCGCGATGCCGGCACCGGCCAAGCCCGCGGTCAGCGCGAGCGCAGCGGTCGTCATCAAAAGCCTGTTGGTCATTGCGAGCCTCCTCGATGGGATGTGCTGTCCGACAACGTGGGCAGCGGAGCCGGCGTTCCCCGGCAGCCGCAGTTGCGGCGTTCACATCGCTGCGGCGCCGCGCCATAGTGTCGGCCGGCCGACATCAAGGAGCGCCGGATTGCCGCAGATCAGGTCCACGATCGACACCCATGCCGCTGATTTCCAGGACAATGCCGCGCGCATGCGCGCGCTCGCCGAGGAACTGACGCAGCGCCGCGCCGAAGCGGCGAAAGGCGGGCCGGAACGGGCGCGCGAGCGTCATGTGCGGCGCGGCAAACTGTTGCCGCGCGAGCGGGTCACGGCGCTGCTCGATCCCGGCGCGCCGTTCCTGGAACTGTCGCCGCTCGCCGCCTTCGGCATGTATGACGATGCGATCCACGGCGCCGGGCTGATCACCGGAATTGGCCGCGTCGCTGGCCGCGAATGCGTGATCGTGTGCAACGATTCCACGATCAAGGGCGGCACCTATTATCCGATGACGGTGAAGAAGCATCTGCGCGCGCAGGAGATCGCGCGCGAGAACCGGCTGCCGTGCATCTATCTGGTGGACAGCGGCGGCGCCAACCTGCCGCACCAGACCGAAGTGTTCCCCGACCGCGAGCATTTCGGCCGCATCTTTTACAATCAGGCGACGATGTCGGCGCTGCGCATTCCGCAGATCGCGGTGGTGATGGGGTCCTGTACCGCGGGCGGCGCCTATGTGCCGGCGATGTCGGACGAGAGCGTGATCGTGCGCAACCAGGGCACGATCTTTCTCGGCGGGCCGCCGCTGGTGAAGGCCGCGACCGGCGAGGTGGTGTCCGCCGAGGATCTTGGCGGCGCCGACGTCCATGCCCGCAAGTCCGGCGTGGCCGACCATTACGCCCAGAACGACCATCATGCGCTGGCGATCGCGCGGCGCATCATCGCCACGCTCGACACCGGCCGGCGGGCCGACATCGCGATCGCCGCGCCGCGCGAGCCGGCCTATTCGATCGAGGAACTCGACGGCATCGTGCCGACCGATCTGAAGAAACAATATGACATCCGCGAGGTGATCGCGCGTCTGGTCGACGGCTCCGAGTTCGACGAGTTCAAGCAGCTCTACGGCAGCACCCTGGTCACCGGCTTTGCCCGGCTTCACGGCATGCCGGTCGGCATCCTCGGCAACAACGGCATCCTGTTCTCGGAAAGCGCGCTGAAAGGCACGCATTTCATCGAACTGTGCTGCCAGCGGCGCATTCCGCTGCTGTTCCTGCAGAACATCGTCGGCTTCATGGTCGGGCGCGATTACGAGGCCGGCGGCATCGCCAAGGATGGCGCCAAGCTCGTCACCGCGGTCGCCTGCGCGCAGGTCCCGAAGATCACGCTGATCGTCGGCGGCTCTTACGGCGCCGGCAACTACGGCATGTGCGGGCGCGCCTATGGACCGCGCTTCCTGTTCATGTGGCCGAATGCGCGCATCTCGGTGATGGGCGGCGAGCAGGCAGCCTCGGTGCTTGCCACCGTGCGGCGCGACAATATCGAAGCCGGAGGCGGCGCCTGGTCGGCCGAGGAGGAGGAAGCATTCAAGGAACCGATCCGCGCACGCTACGAAGCGGAGGGGAATCCCTATTACGCCACCGCGCGGCTCTGGGATGACGGCATCATCACGCCGGCGGAGACGCGCCGCGTGCTGGCGCTCGCGCTCGCCGCGACGCTCAACGCTCCGGTCCCGGAAACCACGTTCGGCGTGTTCCGGATGTGAGCGGCAAAGGTAAGTGGCAAAAAAGTCCCGATGCGCAGGGGCACCGGGACCATTCCGCAATGCTTCCAACGAGTGTCAGCGCCAGAACAGCGCCAGCAGAATGATGATCGGCAGCGGGATGCCGATCAGCCATAACAACAAGCCGCGTCCAAAGCCCATTATCGCCTCCATCTGATCCATCGGATCAACGAACGGGATGCGACCGAGTTCCGCGTCCTGCTTGTGTGAGGACCCGCACAAGTTTCGTCACGCGGGCTCACGGTCGGGTGAGCGCAACGGGTATGATCAGGAACCCCGCATCCGCGCTCCACGTTTTCCTCTCGGTACATGAGTTTTCGACTTCATCTTGTTTCACGAGAGGAGCAGACACGATGCGGACACTCACCATCTCGATGATTGCCTTGGGCGCCTTGGCGATGCCGTCGCTGGCGATGGCGCAGCATGCCACTGAAGGCGCGGTGACGGGCGCGGGCGTCGGCGCCGCGACCGGATTTGCGGTCGGCGGGCCGGTCGGCGCCGCTGTTGGTGCCGGCGTCGGCGGCACGGTTGGCGCCGCCGCGGGTGATACCAATCGCCGCGAGCGTGACCGGACCATCATCGTCGAGCCGGAACGGCCGGCGGTCAGCGAGCGCTCCTGCGTGACCGATTCTTACGGCAACCGCAGTTGCACCGAGATCCGGCGCTGATCTCGTCAGCACAAAAAAAATGACAACGGCCCGCTCTGCAGTGCAGAGCGGGCCGTTATGTATGATCGATCGGGAACGGAAAAGGGCTCACCCGGCGATGCGGCTCCACTCATCGCGAGCGCGCGCCGTCACCATCTCCCATTTTTCGCTGACGACGTCCCAGTTCACCAGAGGTCGTTCGATCCGCGTGCCGGCCGGCCCGCCGCGGCTGTCGTAGAGATAGGCGCTGCCGATCGTCAGCGCGGCGCCGAGAATCAGTCCGAGGAGCATCCGCATCACATCCTCCCGTCCGTCCTTGGAGTGCGAAGCCAACGCCATCCGGCGAGGGCGGTTCCGCGGCCATCCCCCAAAATCGGCGGTACGTTATGGGTCATTTCCGCGGGCCATGGACTTTCGTATAAGTCTTTGATTATCATCAACTTTCAGATTCAAAAATTTTCCCCAGCGACGTTTTTCGATGCTATAGTAAGCTTCATGAACAAGAGTTCAGTGAAGCATACCCGTTCTACGGGAAAAGCCCGCGTTGCCGACAAGAAGCCGGTCAAGGGCAAGTCCGCGCGCCGCGCTGCCTCCGCCACCGCCGCGCGTACCGTGGCCAAATCCGTCTCGAAGCCGCCGGCGGCGAGGTCACAGGCCGCCAAAACCACGAAAGTGGTCGCCGCGAAGCGCGCCAAGGCACCAGATCGTGCCGTGGCGACCAACGGTACCGCCGTGGCCTCTGCCGCGATGTCGGCCATCTCCGCGCAGCCGCGCCCAGCGCCCAGCCCGGCGGTGCAGCCGATGACTCCGCCGCCTGCCGCCATCACCACGCGCACGCACAAGTTCCAGGTCGGCCAGACCGTCTATTACAACGCACCGACCTTCGGCCGCGCGCCGGCGCCCGGCAACTTCACGGTGGTCAAGCTGCTGCCGTCGGAAGGCGACGAGCACCAGTATCGTATCAAGAGCAACGGCGAGGCGTTCGAGCGGGTGGCGAAAGAAAGCCAGCTCGAGATCACCTGAGAGCGGCTGCGCGCCTTCCTTCCGGTTCGTCCGTCGTGATGCCTGGCGTCCGCGCTTGCTCCGCGAGGAGGAACAGTGCCGATCTTCATCACCCAGGGGCGCTACACCCGCGATGCCGTCAAAGGCATGCTGGTCAAGCCGGAGGACCGCGCCGACGCGGTGCCGCGGCTGCTCGCGCGTGCCGGCGGCCGGCTGATCGGGCTCTATTTCACCTTCGGCGAATACGATTTTGTCCTGATCGCGGACATGCCCAGCGAGACCGCCATGGCATCCGCTGTGCTCGCGGCCGCAGCCAGCGGCGGCGTCACCGACCTGCGCACCAGCCTCGCCATGACCTCGACCGAGGCCGCCGGCGCCTTCGCCGCGGCCTCCGATCTTGCGCCCGGCTTCAGGGCCGCCGGCGGCCTCTGATCGCGAGCCGCCGCGGCAGCGGATTGTCCCGCATCTGCGGCCGGGAGATAACTGTCCCCGGAATAACCGGCACGGTCCGGAGTTGGCCGTCCTATAACAACGATCCTGGGAGGTTTGGATGATTGCTGTCTCTCGCGCGGCCTTGGCTGCTCTCGCGCTCGCCCCGATGCTGGCCGTGGCATGTCCCGCGGCTCAGGCGCAGGCGCAGAGCTATCCCGCGCGCACCGTGAAGATCATCGTGCCGTTCGGCGCCGGCGGCCCGGCCGACGTCTATGCGCGGGTCCTGGCGCAGCACCTGTCGGACGACCTCAAGCAGTCCTTCGTGGTCGAGGATCGGCCCGGCGCCGGCTCGATCATCGGCACTGACGCGGTCGCGAAATCGGCTCCCGACGGCTACACGCTGTTGGTGATGTCGAACACCCACACCACCAATGAATCGCTGATCCCCAACAAGCCGTTCGAACTGATGCGCGACTTCGTCGCGGTGGCGCCGATCAACTATTCCGACCTCATCATGGTCGTGCATCCCTCGGTGCCGGCCAAGGACGTGAAGGAGTTCATCGCGCTGGCGAAGAAGGATCCGGGCAAGCTCAATTACGCCTCGTCCGGGCCGGGCACGCCCTATCACATGGCCGGCGAGCTGTTTAAGGCGATGAGCGGCACCGACATCGTCCACGTGCCGCACAAGGCATCCGGCGAGGCGCGCAACAGCGTGCTCGGCGGCCATGTCCAGATGATGTTCGACGCGGTGCCGACCATGCTGACCAATGCCAAGGCCGGGCAGGTGCGCGCGCTCGGCACCACCGGGGAGAAGCGCTCTCCGCTCACGCCCGATCTTCCGACCGTGGCGGAGGCCGGCGTGCCCGGCTATGAAGCCACGATCTGGCTCGGCGTGATGGCGCCCAAAGGCACGCCGCGGGAGGTGGTCGACAAGCTCAATACCGAGATCCGCCGCATTGTCGCCAAGCCTGCGGTGAAGGAAGCTTGGGAGAAGCAGGGCGCCGTGCCGATGAGCATGACAGCAGCCGAGTTCGACGCCTATCTGCGAAAGGACATCGAGAAGTGGGCCGGGGTGGTCAAAGCATCAGGCGCCAAGGCGCAATAGCGCAGCACGCGAGAGCCGGCGTCGCATGAAGACCGCGCTCGCCATTCTCGTTGCCGTGCTGATCGCGGTTGGGCTCGCCGCGGTGGCGGTCGAGCGTTCGGCGGAGCATGAGCGCGCCGCCGAACGCCGTGCGCTCGCGGCGCGCGCGGCGGAGCTGACGGCGCAGGCGTTCGCGCCCGGTTCGCCGCTCGCCTGTCTCGACGGCGCGGCCGGCGACACGATCGAGAGCGGCTGCGAAGATGCGCTGTTCGCGCGGCCGCAGACTGCGGCGGCGGCAGTGGCCTATACCGCGGCGCGGCTCGATCTGCTGAGGGATGGTCTCGCTTTCGCCCGCGCCAGGGATCAGGCTTTCGAAAAGACGCTCGTCGGCGTGCGCCGGGCGATCATGCTCGATCGCTTCGGCATCGCCGCGCATGTGCTGGCGACGCGGGACGCCTGCTCGCCCGACCTGTGCGAGGCGTTCGCGCTGGTGGAGAATGCCGATACCCTGAAATCCAACATCCGCTCCCGCGTGTTCGCGCAATACGTGGCGCGCCACCGCGCGGCGTGGCTGGAGCCGGCGCAGCCTGCGGCGCCGGCCGCATCCGCGCCGGCACCGGCGGTTTCTGACGACACCCCCATGGCAGCCGCGCCGACCGTGGCGCCCTCGGCCAAGTACGACTTCCCTTCGGCGGCCTCGATCCCACCGGTCAGCATCATGAATCCGGAGCCGAAACCGTCCGAGACAAAGACGGCCCCGGCCGGGGACCGCACCGAGGGACGGGCATCGCGTGCTGCGGAGGAAAAACCGCCGACGCCGCGGCGGCCACAGCAGTCCAGATGATGCGCCGGGCTTTGGATCATCCCGCCAGGAGCGGATTTGGTGTCCGCTGACCACGCAACGGTGCTTGCGGCGTCGCGAACGAGGGAGCGCATGTTCAAGTCCGTCCTGATCGCCAACCGCGGCGAGATCGCCTGCCGGGTGATGCGCACGGCCAAGCGCATGGGGCTGCGCACTGTCGCGGTCTATTCCGACGCCGACCGCGACGCGCTGCACCGCAAGCAGGCGGACGAGGCGTATCGGATCGGGCCGGCCGCCGCGGCGCAGAGCTATCTCAATGCCAATGCGATCATCGCCGCTGCCAGGACCGCCGGCGCCGACTGCATCCATCCCGGCTACGGCTTTCTTTCCGAGAATGCCGGCTTCGCCGAGGCCTGCGCCGCGGCCGGCATCGTCTTCGTCGGCCCGCCACCTGCCGCGATCCGCGCCATGGGCCTCAAGGACCAGGCCAAGGCGCTGATGGAGAAGGCCGGCGTGCCGGTGGTGCCGGGCTATCACGGCGAACTGCAGGACGACAAATTCCTCAAGCAGAAGGCCTACGAGATCGGCTATCCGCTGATGCTCAAGGCGGTGGCCGGCGGCGGCGGCAAGGGCATGCGCCGCGTCGAGCGCCATGCCGATTTCGACGATGCGCTCGCGGCCGCGCGGCGCGAGGCGGCCGCGGCCTTCGGCGACGACCGCGTGCTGGTCGAGAAGTTCATCACCGCGCCGCGCCACATCGAGGTGCAGGTGTTCGCCGACACCCATGGCAACGCCATCCATCTCAACGAGCGCGACTGCTCGCTGCAGCGCCGCCACCAGAAGGTGATCGAGGAGGCGCCGGCGCCCGGCATGACCCCGGACCTGCGCGCGCGGATGGGTGCCGCCGCGGTCGCCGCGGCCAAGGCGGTCGGCTATGTCGGCGCCGGTACCGTGGAGTTCATCGCCGACGGCGCGCAGGGACTGCGGGCGGACGGCTTCTGGTTCATGGAGATGAATACGCGGCTCCAGGTCGAGCATCCGGTGACCGAGGCGGTGACCGGGCTCGACCTCGTCGAATGGCAGTTCCGGGTGGCCGCCGGCGAACGGCTGCCGCTGCGGCAGGACGAGGTGCGGCTCGACGGCCATGCCGTGGAGGCGCGCGTCTATGCCGAGGACCCCGAGCGGGGATTTCTTCCCTCGACCGGGCGGCTCTTTGCGCTGGCTTTGCCACAGGGAGACGGCATCCGGGTCGACAGCGGCGTCGAGGACGGCGGCGAGGTGACGCCGTTCTATGATCCGATGATCGCCAAGGTGATCGCGCATGCGCCGACGCGAGCGCAGGCGCTGGACAGGCTCGCCGCCGCGCTGGAGCGCGCGGTGGTGGCGGGACCGCGCACCAATCTCGCCTTCCTGGCGCGGCTTCTGCGCGCCGATGCGTTCCGCGACGGCGCCTTCGACACCGGCTTCATCGACCGCAACCTGCAGACCTTGGGCGCGCAGCCGCAGCCGCTCGACAAGGCGGCGGCCGCGGCCGCCGTCGTGGCGCTCCTGGCGCGACAGCGCCAAGCGGCGCCCACGGGCGATGCCGTCTCGCCATGGGACGCGACCGATGCCTTCCAGCTCTCCGGCCCCCGCGCGCTGACGCTGCCGGTGATCGCCGAGGGCGAACCGCTCGCTGCGCGCATCGGCTATGCGGCGGGGGAACCCACCATCACGCTCGACGGCGCTGTGCCGGCGCCGGACGCGGTGGTGATCGAGGCCGGCGCCGCGGTCATCGCGGTGCGCAGCGGCCGCCAGACCCGGGTCGCGCTGCAGGATTTCGGCGCCTCGGAACAGGCCGGCGGCGGCAGCGGCGAGTTGCGGGCGCCCATGCACGGCAAGGTGCTCGCCATTCTGGTGGACAAGGGCGCAACCGTCAGTGCCGGCCAGCGTGTCGCCATTATCGAGGCGATGAAGATGGAGCATACTCTGACCGCCCCGATCGACGGGGTGGTTGCCGAGATCGCGGCCGCGGCAGGAGCCCAGCTCGCCGAAGGCGCGCCGGTCATGACGATCGCGCCGGGGCCGGAATAGGACGAGAGATACGACGACGGACAATGCCGCTACACCTCATCAAGCTGTCGGTCGGGACGGATTCGGTCCGCGACCTCGAGGACTGGATCGCCAGGAAGCTCAAGGAGAGCACGCGCCGCGGCCAGCCGGTCGAGCGCATCCATACCACCCGCATGGTGCCCAAGCGGGTCGACGAACTGCTCGACGGCGGCTCGATCTATTGGGTCATCAAGGGCGAGATCCTGTGCCGCGAGGCCATCCTCGACATCCGGCCGTTCCGCGACAAGGACGGCATCGGCCGCTGCAAGCTGGTGCTCGACCCGAAATGCGTGCTGGTCGAGCCGCGGCCCTACCGTGCGTTCCAGGGCTGGCGCTATCTCGCGGCCAAGGATGCGCCGCGCGACCTCGCCCGCGTCGCGCCCGGCGCCGCCGCGATGCCGGAGAAGCTGCGGCGGGAGCTGAGCGAGCTCGGCCTCCTGTAGGTCATTGTTTGCGCGTGATCTGTTCCGAAAGCCGCTTTGCGCTTTCCGGGATCATGCGCCGTCACACGCCGAGATTGTCGATCAGCCGCGTGGTGCCGATCTTGGCCGCGACGAGGAGCCGGATCGGGCCGTCCTTGACGGTGGCGACCGGCGCCAGCGTCTCGGCGTGGCGCGCCTCGAGATAGTCGAGCGCGAAGCCCGCGCGCGCGATCTCCGCGCGGCCGTCTTCCAGCACGGCGGCGATGGCATCGCCGGCCTTGATGCGCCGCGCGCTGTTTCTCAGCACGCGATAGAGCGTCGGCGCCGAGGCGCGCTGCTCGGGCGACAGGTAGACGTTGCGCGAGGACATCGCGAGGCCGTCCTTCTCCCGCACCGTCGGCACGCCGATGACCTTGACGCCGAGGTCGAGGTCCTTCGCCATCTGCGTCACCACCCGCAGTTGCTGGTAATCCTTCTGCCCGAACAGCGCGATGTCCGGCCGGCACTGGGTGAACAGCTTGGTCACCACGGTGGCGACGCCGCCGAAGAAGTGCGGCCGGTATTTGTCCTCCAGCCCGGCCAGCGCCGCGCCCTCGGGCGCGATGCGGGTGGCGAAGCCCGGCGGATACATCACCGCCGCGTTCGGCGCGAATACGACATCGACCTTGAACGGCGCCAGCGCCTTGAGGTCGGCGCGGAAGGTGCGGGGATAGGTGCCGAAATCCTCGTGCGGCGCGAACTGGGTGGGATTGACGAAGATCGACACCACGACGCGGCGGGCGCGGCGGCAGGCCTGCCGGACCAGCTCGATATGGCCGGCATGCAACGCCCCCATGGTCGGGACCAGCGCGATGGTCTGCTGCTTGCGGCGGAACGGGTCGAGGGCGCGGCGGAGCGCCGGGACGGTGCGGGCGATCTGGGGCATGGGGAAAGGCTGGCTGAGGCTCGATTTGCAGGGTGGGGCGGGGACCCTAGCAAAGCTGCCGGGCTCCCGGAAACGGTCGGATTCATGATTAAATTGCCGACAACTTGACCCAATGCCCTGCCGCAATGAACAATTGCGGACAACAGGTGGCGCGGAATGTCCCTCGACGTGAACGATCGGCCGAAACCCCAGTCGGCGCATGTCGTCGTGCTCGGCAACGAGAAGGGCGGCTCGGGCAAATCCACGACCGCGCTGCACATCGCGGTCGCCCTGCTCAAGGCCGGGCAGCGGGTCGCGACCATCGACCTCGATTCCCGCCAGAAGAGCTTCACCCATTACATCGAGAACCGCCGCAAATGGGCGGCACGCGCCGGCATCACGCTGGAGCTGCCGACCCATCATTGCATCAGCCGTGGCGAGAGCGCCTCGATCGACACCAACGAGGCGATCGAGTTCGAGAACTTCTCCCGCGCCATCGCCGCGGTCGAGCACAGCCATGATGTCGTCGTCATCGACACGCCCGGCGCCGACACCTACCTGATGCGGCTCGCGCATTCGATGGCCGACACGCTGGTGACGCCGATCAACGACAGCTTCGTCGATTTCGACGTGCTCGGCCTGCTCGATCCGACCACCTTCGCCGTGATCGGCGAAAGCCATTATTCCGAGATGGTGCGCGCCGCGCGCCGCCAGCGCCGGCTCATCGACGGCACGCTGACCGACTGGATCGTGGTCCGCAACCGGCTCTCGACGCTCTCCTCGCGCAATAAGAAACGGGTCGGCGAGGGTCTGAGCGAGCTGTCGAAGCGCATGGGCTTCCGCTACGTCGACGGCTTCGCCGAGCGCGTGGTCTATCGCGAATTCTTCCCGCGTGGCCTCACCGCGCTCGACGAGCTCGACGAGACCGTGCTTGGCGTGCGGCCGAGCCTGTCGCACATCACCGCGCGCGAGGAAGTGCGCATGCTGCTCAACGCGCTCGACCTGCCGCTGTCCGAGCAAGGCCGCCGCCGCGCTGCGGCGCGCCAGGAATGGTACGCGGTGATGGACCAGCCGCTGCAGGTCCACGACATCCTCGCCTGAGCCGCGATCCCTGCCGCCCGCAATCTGTCCCATTGCGCCTGAGCGCCGCCATGGCCACTTTAGGCCCCGGAATCGGGTGCCGTGCACCTGCCAGGAACCAGCAATGACGCAAGACCGCGCCGGCACGCCGGCGAAGCCGGGCAAGGCGAGCCAGGGCGAGACACACAAGGACAAGGCAGCGCCGGCCGCAGCGTCGGCGAAGCCGGAGATTGCCGCGTTCCTCGATGCGGTGCGCGCCCGAGCGCCGGTTGCGGCTGGCGGGCGCGGCCGGCTGGTGTTCGCGCTCGATGCAACGATGAGCAGGCAGCCGACCTGGGACAGCGCCTGCGCGCTGCAGGCCGACATGTTCCGCGAGGCCGCGGCATCCGGCGGGCTCGATATCCAGCTCGTCTATTTCCGCGGCCTCGAGGAGTGCCGCGCCTCGTCCTGGGTGTCGGACGGTGAGCGCCTCGCCGGCCTGATGCGGCGCATCGACTGCCGCGGCGGCCACACCCAGTTGCGCAAGGTGCTGCGGCATGTCGCCAACGAGAGCCGGCAGCGCAAGGTGCAGGCCCTGGTGTTCGTCGGCGACGCGATGGAGGAGAAGATCGACGACATCTGCGCGGCCGCCGGCGAGCTCGGCCTGATCGGCGTGCCCGCCTTCATGTTCCAGGAGGGTGGCGATCCGGTCGCGGAGAACGCCTATCGCGAGGTGGCGCGGCTCACGCGCGGCGCCTACAGCCGCTTCGACGCCGGCTCGGCGCGCCAGCTCGGCGAGCTCTTGCGCGCGGTCGCGGCTTATGCCGCCGGCGGCAAGGCGGCGCTCGCCGCCCTGTCGCAGCGGCAGGGCGCCGGCGCGCGGCACCTGTTGCAGCAGCTCTCATAGGGCGGCCGCCGCGCGATGCCGACCCTCATCATCGGCGCTCTGGTGCTCGTCGCCGCGCTGTGGCTGCTCGGCAAGATTTCCAAGGCCGATCCCAGGATCGCGGCGCGCGTGGTCAAGGCCAGCGGCGGCATCCTGACGCTGGCGCTGGCGGCGTTCCTTTTCCTGCGCGGCGAGATCGGCATCGCCATTCCGGTCGGCCTGTTCGGGCTCGGCCTCCTGGGCTGGATGCCGTTCGGCCCGGCCGGCTTCACCGACCGCGTGCGCAAGAGCGGCGGTCAGATCTCGCGGGTGCGCTCGGCCTTCCTGGAGATGGAGCTCGACCATGACAGCGGCGCGATGCGCGGCCGCTTCATCGCCGGCCGCCACCAGGGCGCGGCGCTCGACGCGCTCGAAATCGGCGCGCTGATCACCGCGCTGTCGGAAATCGACGAGGACAGCCGCTCGCTACTCGCAGCGTATCTTGACCGCCGGCAGCCCCGCTGGCGTGAAGACGCGCAGGGTAATGCGGCAGCGGGGCGCGCTGCTCCGTCCAGCGGAAAAATGACGGAAGAGGAGGCCTATCAGATCCTTGGCCTGCAGCCGGGGGCGAGCGGCAGCGACATTGCGCGCGCGCACCGGACGCTGATGAAGAAACTGCATCCCGACCAAGGGGGCTCGACGTATCTCGCCGCCCGCGTCAATGAAGCCAGGGAAGTGCTTTCTCGCCGACATCGCTGATGGACTCCATACGCATCATCAGCGGCTCCTGAACGGACGATCCCCATCGCATGCGTGTTGTTCCACGGTTTATTGTTGTTGTTCGGGACGGCACGCTTCGCCGCTCGCTTCCGCGGTGACGAGCCGCGCCGGCCCGGTTTCTTCAGTTCTTCGCCGGCATGCACACGATCTTGTTGGCCTTGATCTCCTTGCAGGCGGCGGTGGCAGCGGCCTCGTCGAAACCGGCGAAGCGCGCGCGGTAGAAGGTGCGGCTGCCCTTGTTGACCACCTCGGTATAAGGCTCGGCGTTCTTGAGCAGCCGCGGCACGGTACTGCGCACCAGCGCGAGGCGCTCCTTGGCCTGCTTTTCGGTCTCCAGCGCGCCGACCTGGATGAACCAGCCGTGCCGCTTCGCGGCATGCTCCGTCGCCACCGACTGCATGGGGACCGTGGCATCGGCCGAGGCGACCTGCACCGGCAACTGTCCGAGCACGCCGGGCCGCGCGCCGGGCGGCTTCGGCAGCGCCTCGGCCTTGAGCACCTCCGGCTTGGCGGCATCGGTCTCGGACCGCGGCTCGGTCGCGGCGGCGCGGATCTCGATCGGCTTCTGGAAGCGCGGATCGGGTGCAGACGCTGCGGTCTTCACGGTCGTGATGGTGGCGGTCGAGGGCTCCGGCGGCATCAGCGAGGTCGGCTGCATCGTCGCGCCCTTTACGGTCAGCGTCTTCACCGCGATCGGCCGGATCGGTTCCTTGGAGCCGATCTCCGGCGCATAGGCGGTGGCGCGCAGCGCGCGCGTCATGTCGGGAGCAGGGGCTTCTGCGGTCTTGACCTCGGCCGGCTTGACATCAAGCGGCTTGGCATCAAGCGGCTTGGGCTCGACGGCGCGGCGCGGCTCGGCCGCGGCGACGCGCGCCGGTGCTTCCGGTTCGGCATTCTCCGCGATCGCCGGCGCGGTGCGGGTCGTCGAGGCCAGCATCGTGTATTTCTCGATCAGCTGTTCCATCTGCGCGTCGCGCGCCTTGCCGCTGCGGCCGCCGAAGATCGCGGCCACGACATGGCGGCCGCCGCGCTGGACCGAGGTCACCAGATTGAAGCCCGACGCATTGATGTAGCCGGTCTTGATGCCGTCGACGCCGGTGACGCGGCCGAGCAGTTTGTTGTGGTTGCGCAGCGACTTGCCCTCGAACACGAAATTGCGCGTCGAGAAATAGCGGTAGTAGCGCGGAAAGCGCTCCTGGATGGCGCGGCCGAGCAGCACCTGGTCGCGCGCCGTGGTCCACTGGTTGTCGTTCGGCAAGCCGGAGGCGTTGAGATAGGTGGTGTTCTTCATGCCGAGCGCGCGCGCCTTGTGCGTCATCATCCGCGCGAAGCTCGCCTCGTCGCCGGCGAGGTTCTCGGCGATCACCACCGCGACATCGTTGGCCGACTTGGTCACCACCGCCTTGATCGCGTCCTCGACGTTGATGGTGTCGCCGGGCGAGAGGTCGAGCTTGGACGGTGCCTGCGACGCGGCATGCGCCGAGACGCGCATCCGTGAGGCCAGGCTGATCTTGCCGGCCTCGAGCCGCTCGAACAGCAGATAGAGCGTCATGATCTTGGTCAGCGACGCCGGATGGCGCAGCGCGTCGCCGTTGGTGTTCTGCAGCACCTTGCCGGTGTTCGCGTCGATCACCATCGAGGAGAACGGCGGCGCATATCTCACCACCTTCGCGACTTTCGCCGGCTTGACGTGGGGACGGCGACGGCGCGCTTCCGCCGGATCGCTCGTCAGTGCCCCCGCCACCATGATGGTCGCCAATGCCAGGGCTCCCAGCCGGAGCCCGCGGCCGATCCGCGCGCGCAACATGTGTCCCCGTCACCAATTGGGCGGCAAGTCGCCGCCTGTGCCACGTTTCCTATTTTCCTGCGGAGAAAATGCGGCGCCGCGTGGTGCTTCTAGCCCTGATCGGACTTTAAGATTAACGCCGCCGGCTTCCGCCGTCAGGACGCCCGCGCGGGGAAGCCCCCATCGGCGGCCGGTAATGGCCAAGGTTAGGAGGGGCAAGTTGCGAAATTCTTAACCAAGCCATTCATCATTCAGGCATTTCCGCCATATTTTGCATTGCAAAAAATTTCTTGACTTTATGGTGCGGTGCACTATTTTAGTATGAGTGTTCACCCCGCCCATGGCGGACGTTCGACCCATTGCCGTTTGGCAGAGATTTGAGGGAGATGAGAATGGTGAAGTCGTTTGAGGATCTGCAGCAAGTCGGAAAAGAGAACGTCGACCTCGCCGTGAAGGCATTCGGCGCGGTGTCGTCCAAGGCGCAGGCGATCGCCTCGGAGGTCGCCGACTACTCCCGGAAGTCGTTCGAGGACAGCACCGCTGCGTTCGAGAAGCTGCTCGGCGTGCGTTCGCTCGACAAGGCGATCGAGGTGCAGACCGATTACGCCAAGACGGCCTATGAGGGCTTCGTATCGCAGGCCAACAAGATCAGCTCGCTCTACGTCGACCTCGCGCGCGAGACCTACAAGCCGTTCGAGAATCTGGTCGCCAAGGTCAAGTAAGCAGCCTCGCTCTCCGCGATCATCCCATAGGCGTTCGGCGGCATCTCCATGCCGCCGCGCCGCGTGATGCAATCAAGCCCGGCCCCGCCGGGCTTTTTTCATGCTCAGCCCGGAGAACTGAGCCGGGCGGAGCATGGACGGCGGCGGACCGCCCCGGATTGTCAAGCCACTGACATGTCGCTGTGACAATGGCAGGCGGCCGGCGGCGAACCCGCCACCGGACAGCCCATCGCCGGCCAGCCATGGCATGGCGTGTGCGCCTGTGGCCACTCATTGCAATTGCGAATTAGTTGCAAATAACATGAAAATGACATATCCAGGGACAATCCGACAGGCGTGGGACGCGTGATCAGGGGCTCTGCGGGCGCGTGGCATCGGGTTCGACCATATTCCGGCCGCTGATCGGGCTGCTGCTGTCGGCGGTGGCTGCGGCAGCGTCGGATCGGCCGGCAACGGACTGGAGCGGCTTCTACGTCGGCGGCCATCTCGGCTACGGCCGCGGCCAGGCCACGCCTTGGCTGTCGGGATTGCCGGCTCAGCCCGGCACGGTCGGCTTCGGCAGCCTCTATGGCGGCGTGCAGGCCGGATACAATCATCAGGTCTCCGGCGGATGGGTCGCCGGCATCGAGGTCGACCTGTCGTTTCCCGACGCGCACCCGCTCAATGATGTGGTCTGGTCGGGCGTGGTGGCGCCGGGTCTCGTTACCGAGACCGTCGATTATCTCGGCACGGCGCGGGCGCGCTTCGGCTACGCGCAGGACGACTGGCTGCTGTTCGTCACCGGCGGCCTGGCGTGGTCCAGCAGCCATGCCACGCGGGTATCGGCGCCGGGAGCGGACGACGACATCGCGCGGGCGCGGCTGCGCGCCGGCTGGGTGGTCGGCGGCGGCGTCGCGCTGGCGCTGGCCTATCCGTGGAGCCTGCGCGCGGAATACCTGCATCATCGTCTCGGCCGCGCCGAGGCGACATTTCCGGGCGGGCCGTCCTATCGCTCCGATATCGACATCGATGTCTGGCGGCTCGGCCTCGATTATCGCTTCGGCGAACCGTCAAAGCCTCCGGCACGCCACGCGGAGGATTTCCCGGTCTGGGAGGTCCACGGCCAGTCGACCGTCATCGTCCAGGGCTATCCGCGTTTCCGTTCGCCCTATGTCGGCGCAGGCAGCCTGACGCCGTGGCCGCAAGCCAAGAGCACCTTCACCGCCAGCGCCTTCTTCGGCGTGCGGCTGTGGGACGGCGGCGAGCTCTATTTCAATCCGGAGCTCCTGCAAGGCTATGGCTTCAACGGCACCACCGGCGCCGGCGGCTTCCCCAACGGCGAAGCGCAGAAATCGGATTTCCTTTATCCGCATTACAACACGTCGCGGTTTTTCCTGCGCCAGACCTTCGGTCTTGGCGGCGCGCAGGAGACGGTCGAGAGCGATTACGGCCAGATGGCCGGCAAGCGGGACGTGTCGCGGCTCACCGTGCAGATCGGCAAATTCGCGGTGCACGACTGGTTCGACACCAACGCCTATGCCACCGATCCGCGCATCGATTTCCTCAACTGGTCGATCTGGGCCGCCGGTGCGTTCGACTATCCGGCCGACCGGCTCGGCCTGACCTATGGCGCGGCGGCCGAGCTCAACCAGGCGGCCTTCGCGTTGCGGGCCGGCTATTTCCTGGTCGGCAAGGTGCCGAACGGCAGCGATTTCGACATGGCGCTGTTCCGCCGCGGCGGCTATGTCGCGGAGCTGGAACGCCGCTATGCGCTGCTGTCGATGCCCGGCAAGATCCGGCTGACCGGCTGGCTGCACGAGACGTTCTCGGGCGGCTATCGCGACGCGCTCGATCTCGTCGCCGTGACGCCGGCGCTCGACATCAACGACGCCATCGTGCAGTCGCGACGCGGTCGCGCCAAGTACGGCTATGTCGTCAATGTCGAGCAGGCGGTCGGCGACGATCTCGGCTTATTCACGCGCTGGAGCTGGAACAACGGCCGGAACGAAATCTCCGCCTTCACCGATATCGATATGAGCCTGTCCGGCGGCCTCGTCATCAAGGGCACGTCCTGGGGACGCGCCGACGACAAGATCGGCCTTGCCGGCGCGATCAACGGCCTGTCGCGCGACCATCGCGACTATCTCGCCGCCGGCGGCCTCGGCATCCTGGTCGGCGACGGCCGGCTCAGCTATGCCACCGAGCGGATCGTTGAGACGTTCTATGCCGCCAAGCTCGCCGAGGGCGTGACCGCGACCGCCGACTATCAGCTCATCGTCAATCCCGGCTACAACCGGGATCGCGGCCCGGTCTCGGTGTTCACCGCGCGGCTGCACTGGGAGCGGTGAGGGCGCCATAGAAAAGGCCCGGCAACCGGCCGGGCCTTCTCCAGGGACCGCGCTTGTCCCGCTGATCGATCAGTTGGCGATGCGCAGGTTGGACAGCGCCGTGCCGATCGAGTCGAAGGTGGTGACGAGGTCGTTCGCCTTCTTCAGCTCGAAGAACTTCGAGGAGTCGCTGGCGCAGTTCCGCATCACGCTCTGCGTCGGGTCGCCGCCGGTATTCACCTGCACCGCGTAGATCGTGAAGCCCGCGGCCTTGGCGTTACTGCAGGTCATCGCCTCGCGCGCGTCGATCGCGGACTGGCTGCTGCTCCAGCGGTTCTGCGTGTTCTCGCCGTCCGACATCAGGATGATGACTTCGTTATATTTATAGTTCGGGTCCTTGGTCGGCACCGTGAACGGGCCGCCGCCGACCAGCGACATCCAGCCGAGCTGCAGGCCGATGCCCTGGTTGGTGTTGCCGACAGGGTCGAGGCTGTTGACCAGGCTGGTCATCGCCGACCAGTTGTAGCTCAGTCCCATGGCGCTCTCCGAGCAATCCCGGAACTGCTCGGCCGGATACAGCGTCTCGGGATTGCTCGACGTCGGCGTGGTGACGTTGGTGTCGTAGTTCGATGCGCTCGGCGCGCTCGATTTGCCGCGGTCCGCCACGCAGCCGTTCCAGGTGCTGGTCGCGTTGGCGATCCAGTTGTGCTCGTAATAGCTGCGCGTGCATGTCTTGTTGCTGCCCGAGCCGGAGCAGGAGCAGTTCGATTTGCCGCCACAGCTCGCGTTCCGTCCGGTCGCGACGGTCTGGGTCTTGGCCACGCTGTTGTAGCAGCCGTTGTAATAGACCGATGTCTTCGACGGCACCTTCCGGCCGTTGTCCATGCCGGGGCAGATATAGCCGGCATAGCTGCCGCTCGAGGGGATCGAGTTGACGTTGTTGGCGTTGTTCGACGGGCCGCTGGTGCAGCGAAAGCCGACCTTGTTCTGATCGAACGGGCAGTCGCTGCCGGGGCCGGTCTGCTCCCAGGTGTCCTGGTTGTCGCTGTCGCTGAGCCAGGTGCTCATATAGGGCGGTTCGGCCTTCCACTCGGTCCAGTCGATCCAATTCGCATTGTAGCTGCTGGTGCCGAGATTGACGTCCTTGTTGAACGGAATGATCGAGACGTAGACGTCGCCGTCCTTGCTGGCCGCGGCCTTGAGCTGGTTGAGCAGGTTTTTGGTCGCGGTCTTCATCGCGGCCATCTTGCCGTCGGACGACATCGAGCCGGTGATGTCGAGCACCAGCGCCACGCGCAGCTTGGAGGAGCCCCACTTCGCGGTCGAGGCGACGTTGATGTCGAGCGACTTGTAGCCCATGATCGCCATGAAGTTGGTATCGACCGTGGCCGAGCCGTTGAGTACGACCTGCGAGCCGCCGGTGGTGGTGTAGTTGGCGGTGATCTGGACGTTCTTGGCCTCGGGGCGGGTGAACAGCGCATTGAAATACGAGGTCGCCGTGCTGCTGATCTGCGCCGGCGTCATTGAGGAGGCGTTCTTCGACAGCATCAGCGCGGTGGCGTCGAGCGCCGCCTGCATCGCCGCCTTGGTCGAATTGGCCCGGCTGTAGTCGACGGCACTGCCGACGAAGCCGACGATCGGCAGCAGCGCCAGCGCGAAGGTCGTCGCCACATTGGCGGTGGTGGCGCCGCGGAAGCGCCGCACGGCATGCAGGAATTGCCCGGCTGTGGTCTGGCTGATCATGTGCTTTGCCCGCGCATCGGATCCATCTTGCGTGAGTGTTAGCGGCGGGGTGTGAAAAGCCCGTAAAATGCTGCGCGAATGCGACGTTAACGCGTGCTAACCAAGAGGCTGGCTGCGGACATGGCTAATGTCGCGGAAATGCCGCCCGCCATCGCCATTGCCGCCGACCGGGAGATCGCAGGCGTCCGCACGCCGGCGGCCGGGAGGCCGGCTGGGGACAAGCCCCGCGAGGGCGGTGCCGGAACGGCTTGTCATCATTAAAGTAATGTCTATCTCACGGTTCCGCGCCGCTCCGGCCTCCGAACTGGAAGTGCGGGCCTGACGCCCTTATGATGCAGGGAGGGAGGGAGCTGGAACCGGGCTGTGCCATTCTGGATGAGATGCCGTAGCAACGATGGGCCCTGACAACGAGATGAAAGGACAATCCCCGGTTGCGCTGCCTCGGCGCGGTGGCAGCCGGGCCATGGTTCCGCAGATGGCGGACGACGACCGCCGGCGGCGCAGCGATCCCGGCGCCCCCGGCACTGCGGTCATCACCAAGACCAAGCCGCAGACCAAGCGCCCCAACATGTATCGGGTGCTGATCCTCAACGATGACTACACGCCGATGGAGTTCGTCGTGCACGTTATCGAGCGGTTCTTCGGGAAGGACCATGAATCCGCCAACCGGATCATGCTCCATGTCCACAACCACGGCATCGGGGAATGCGGAATCTACACCTATGAGGTGGCGGAGACCAAGGTGACGCAGGTGATGGACTTCGCCCGTAAACACCAGCATCCTCTGCAATGCGTCATGGAGAAGAAATAACGGTCGACACAGCGGGCGGGGGCGCTCGAGCACTCTAGAACCAAGACTGGACACGGAATGCCTACTTTTTCGCGCAGCCTCGAACAATCCCTGCACCGCGCGCTGGCGCTCGCCAACGAGCGCCACCACGAATATGCGACGCTGGAGCATCTGCTGCTGGCGCTGATCGACGACCAGGACGCCTCGGCGGTGATGCGGGCCTGCAATGTCGATCTCGACAAGCTGCGCCGCAGCCTCGGCTCCTATCTCGAGACCGAGCTCGAGAACCTGATCACCGACGGTTCCGACGATTCCAAGCCGACCGCCGGCTTCCAGCGCGTGATCCAGCGCGCGGTGATCCATGTCCAATCGTCCGGACGCGAGGAGGTCACCGGCGCCAATGTGCTGGTCGCGATCTTCGCCGAGCGCGAGAGCCACGCCGCCTATTTCCTGCAGGAGCAGGACATGACGCGCTACGACGCGGTCAACTATATCAGCCACGGCATCGCCAAGCGGCCGGGCATGAGCGAGTCGCGGCCGGTGCGCGGCGCCTCCGAGGAGGAGGCCGACGCCAAGTCCGGCGACGACGCCAAGAAAAAGGGCGACGCGCTCGAAGCCTATTGCGTCAACCTCAACAAGAAGGCGCGCGAGGGCAAGATCGATCCGCTGATCGGCCGCGACGCCGAGATCAGCCGCACCATCCAGGTGCTGTGCCGCCGCCAGAAGAACAATCCGCTGTTCGTCGGCGACGCCGGCGTCGGCAAGACCGCGATCGCCGAGGGGCTGGCGCGGCGCATCGTCCACGGCGAGGTGCCGGACGTGCTCAAGAACTCGACCGTGTTCGCGCTCGACATGGGCACGCTGCTCGCCGGCACGCGCTATCGCGGCGACTTCGAGGAGCGGCTCAAGCAGGTCATCAAGGAGATCGAAGCCTATCCCGGCTCGATCCTGTTCATTGACGAGATCCACACCGTGATCGGCGCCGGCGCCACTTCCGGCGGCGCGATGGACGCGTCCAACCTGCTCAAGCCGGCGCTGGCCAGCGGCTCGATCCGCTGCATCGGCTCCACCACCTACAAGGAATATCGCCAGCACTTCGAGAAGGACCGCGCGCTGGTGCGCCGGTTCCAGAAGATCGACGTCAAGGAGCCGAGCGTTCCCGACGCGATCGAGATCCTCAAGGGCCTCAAGCCGTATTTCGAGGACTACCACAAGCTCAAATACACCAACGACGCGATCAAGGCCGCGGTCGAGCTGTCGTCGCGCTACATCCATGACCGCAAGCTGCCGGACAAGGCGATCGACGTGATCGACGAGTCCGGCGCGGCGCAGATGCTGGTGCCGGAGAGCAAGCGCAAGAAGACGATCGGGCTCAAGGAGATCGAGACCACGATCGCCACCATGGCGCGGATCCCGCCCAAGACCGTGTCGAAGAACGATGCCGAGGTGCTGCAGCATCTCGAGCAGACGCTCAAGACCACGGTCTACGGCCAGGACAAGGCGATCGAGGCGCTCGCCGCCTCGATCAAGCTCGCCCGCGCCGGCCTGCGCGAGCCGGAGAAACCGATCGGCTGTTACCTGTTCTCCGGCCCGACCGGCGTCGGCAAGACCGAGGTGGCCAAGCAGCTTGCCGCCACGCTCGGCGTCGAGCTGATCCGCTTCGACATGTCGGAATACATGGAGCGCCACACCGTCTCGCGGCTGATCGGCGCGCCGCCAGGCTACGTCGGCTTCGACCAGGGCGGGCTGCTGACCGACGGCGTCGACCAGCATCCGCACTGCGTGCTGCTGCTCGACGAGATCGAGAAGGCACATCCCGATCTGTTCAACGTGCTGCTGCAGATCATGGATCACGGCAAGCTGACCGACCACAACGGCAAGCAGGTCGATTTCCGCAACGTCATCCTGATCATGACCACCAATGCCGGCGCCGCCGACCTGTCCAAGGCGGCCTATGGCTTCACCCGCAACAAGCGCGAGGGTGACGACATCGAGGCGATCAACCGGCTGTTCGCGCCGGAGTTCCGCAACCGGCTCGACGCCATCATCACCTTCGCGCATCTGTCGCCGCAGGTGATCGCGCAGGTGGTCGAGAAGTTCGTGCTGCAGCTCGAGGCGCAGCTTGCCGACCGCGCGGTGACGATCGAACTGTCGGAGGAGGCGCTACGCTGGCTCACCGCCAACGGCTATGACGAACTGATGGGCGCGCGGCCGATGGCGCGCATCATCCAGGAGCACATCAAGAAGCCGCTGGCCGACGAGGTGCTGTTCGGCCGGCTCAGGTCCGGCGGCCATGTCCGCGTCATCCTGATCAAGGACGAGACCGGCCACGAGAAGCTCGGTTTCGAATACCTGGAAGGGCCGGTGCGGCCGAAGCCGGAGAAGCTTCCCGAGCCGCGCGCCAAGGGCAGGCGCCGCGCCGCGCCGCGCAAGCCGAAGCCGAAAGGCGATGGCGGCGGCGGCGACGGGCCGCGCGGCTCGGTGCCGAAGGTGCCGCTGGTCAAGGCATAACCAGAGCGAACAGGGGCCGCCGCGAGGCGGCCCTTTCGCATGTCCGGTGCCTGGCTGCGGCGCCGTATGCAGAGCCCCATGCACGGCGGACCGTTGCACGGCCCGTCCGGCTATGGGACCAACGGCGCGATGTCGGTGTTTCCCGCCCCTGATGCCGGCACGGCCGGCGCGGTCCTTGCCGGCGTGCGGCAGGCCTGGTCGTCGGTGTTCGTCTACGTGCTGATCGGCACCTATGTCGGCGTCGGCGCGCTGGCGCACGACTTCGGCTTCTCGGTGTGGTGGCTGACGCTGTCGACCGTGCTGCTGTGGGCGGCGCCGGCGCAGGTGATCCTGATCTCGCTGCTCGGCGCGGGCTCGGCGCTGATCGAGATCGCGCTCGCGGTGACGCTGAGCGCGGTGCGACTGCTGCCGATGGTGGTGGCGCTGCTGCCGCTGATGCGCACGCCGCACACCCCGGCGCGCAGGCTCTTGCTGCCGATGCATTTCACCGCGATCAGCATGTGGGTGGAATCGCTGCGGCTGCTGCCGGCGGTGCCGGTGCCGCAGCGGATCGCCTATTGCAACGGGCTCGCCATCGGGCTGATGGCGGCGGGCGTGCTGGGCGGCGTCGCCGGCTTCTATCTCGCCGCCGGACTGCCGCCCATTCTCGCCGCGGCGCTGCTATTCATTACGCCGGTCTCGTTCCTGATCTCGGTGCTGCGCAACAGCCGCGAGAGCTTCGAGAAACTCGCCTTCGTGCTCGGGCTGATCATCGGCCCGCTGCTCGCCTATTCAGCGGTCAAGCTCGACCTGATGTGGACCGGCGTGATCGGCGGCGGGATCGCCTATGCGGTGCGGCGGTTCCGGGGAGCGACATGAGCTGGGGCGAGCTCGCGCCTTATTTCGCGCTGATCGTCGTCGGCTTCCTGCCGAACGAGGTGTGGCGGCTGCTCGGCCTCGTGCTGGTGCGGGGGCTGCGCGACGATTCGCAGCTCATCCTCCTGGCGCGGGCGGTCGCGACCGCGATCCTCGCCGGCGTCATCGCGCGGCTGGTGTTCTTTTCCACCGGCGCGCTCGCCGCGGTGCCGTTGGGCGTGCGGCTCGGCGCCATGGCCGGCGGCTTTCTCGCCTTCCTGCTGATCCGACGCTCGATCCTGGCTGGCGTGCTGGCCGGCGAGGCGCTCCTGGTGCTCGGCGGGCTGTGGTTCGGCTGACGCCATTCCAGGAAAGTGCGAAACGGCTTCATCCGGAATGCGTCAAGACCAAACGAACCAAGCCTCAGCCCGCCAGCGCGGCGGCGAGCTTCGCCGCCTGCGCGGCCAGCACGTCCGGCTTTTCCTTCTCGGTCGCCGGCGGCTTCATCGCCACGCCGGCCTTGCGCGGAATGACGTGGACGTGGAGGTGGAACACCACTTGTCCGCCGGCACCCTCGTTGAACTGCTGCACGGTGATGCCGTCGGCCTCGAACACGCGCATCGCGGTCTTGGCGATCCTCTGCGTCACCTTGGCCACCGCGGCAAGGTCGTCGGGCGCGACGTCGAGCAGGTTGCGCGCCGGCGCCTTGGGCAGGATCAGGGTATGGCCGGGCGCGCGCGGCATGATGTCGAGGAAGGCGAGGGTCCTGTCGTCCTCGTAGACCTTGTGGCAGGGCAGCTCGCCGCGGATGATCTTGGCGAAGATGTTGTTTGGATCGTAGTCCGGCATCGGCTTACCCCATCTCCTCGTCTTCCCGGATCAAATCCTTGCGGAACGGCGCCGCCGCCGCAAGCGCCTCGCCGGCGGCCTCCACATAAGCGCGCTCGCGCTTGAGGTAGTCGGCGATCGCCCGGCGCAGGCCAGGATCGGCGATGTAGTGGGCGGAATAGGTGGTGCGCGGCAGGTAGCCGCGCGCGAGCTTGTGCTCGCCCTGGGCCCCGGCCTCGACGCGGGCGAGCCGGTGCACGATGGCGTGCTCGATCGCCTGATAATAGCAGACCTCGAAGTGCAGGAACGGGTGGTGCTCGATGGCGCCCCAGTTGCGGCCGTAGAGCGTGTCGGCGCCGATGAAGTTGATGGCGCCGGCGATCCACCGCCCGGCGCGGCGCGCCATCACCAGGAGGATGCGGTCGGCCATGCGCTCGCCGATCAGCGAGAAGAAGGTGCGGGTGAGATAGGGGCGGCCCCATTTGCGCGAGCCGGTCTCCATGTAGAAGGCGAAGAAGGCGTCCCACACCTCTTCGGTCAGGTCGGAGCCGGTCAGCCGGCGGATTTCGATGCCGGCCGCTACCGCCTCGCGGCGCTCGCGGCGGATCGCCTTGCGCTTGCGCGAAGCCAGCGCATCGAGGAAGTCGTCGAATGTGGCGTAGCCGGGATTGTCCCAGTGGAATTGCTGGTCGGTGCGCTGCAGGAAGCCCTTGCCGCCGAGCAAGCGCCATTCGGCTTCGGTCAGGAAGCTGACATGAGCGGAGGAGAGGCGGCTGCGCCGCGTGATCTCGGCGAGCCCGTCGGCGAGCGCGCCGCGCACCGCCTCGGCCTCGACGCCGGGCCTGGCAAGGAGGCGCGGTCCGGTCACCGGCGTGAACGGCACCGCCACCTGGAGCTTCGGGTAGTAGCGGCCGCCGGCGCGCTCATAGGCGTCGGCCCAGCCATGGTCGAAGACATATTCGCCGCGGGAATGGTTCTTGAGATAGCAGGGCGCGGCGCCGAGCAGCGTGCCGTCCTCAGTCTCGGCGATCAGATGGTGCGGCTGCCAGCCGGTCCGTCCGCCAACCGAGTCCGACTGTTCAAGACAAAGTAGAAAATCATGAGATATAAATGGGTTAGAAGGATAACCTCGTGTTGATAATGATGGGGATCGATCTTCATCCTTCAGTGCAACTGCAGGATCGGAGAACGGCGCCGTTCCGGCACAGGCATCCCAAGCTGCCGCCGGGATGTCGGCGATCGCGGGGACCAGACGGATTTGCAGGCGGAGGTCGGTCATCACAAGCGGTCTTGCCGGGCAGCATAGACCGACTTTATGGCCGAAATCCTTCGAAGATGATCTGGTCGGCATGGCGCTGCGCCCGCGCCAGGTCTTGCGGGGTACGCACCGTCCAGGTCAGCACCGGCAGGCCGAACACCGCGCGCGCCACGGCCGGCGCGATCGCCGGCAGATCGGTGACCGCATAGGCGACGAATTGCGGGCGGCTCTTCGGCGCGTGCAGCAGATAGCCGAGGCGGAGATTCTCGCGCGCCGCGGCAGCGGTCCGGACCGGATCGTGATAGCGGCGCTGCGCGACGATGCCGCGGCGGAGGCCGGGCGCGACCGCGCGCAGCGCCGCCACCAGCATCGGATCGAACGACATCGCCGCCGCCGGCCCAGCATAGCCGGCGAGCACGGCCGCGGCGCGCTGCGCGATCCGCACGTCGCCGTCGAAGCGGCTTTTGAGTTCGAGCACCAGCGGCACGCGGCCGGCGACGAGATCGCAGATCTCGCCGAGCGTCGGGATGCGTTCCGCGCTCGCCCGGAACGGCACCGCCCGGATCGCGGCCGCGGTCATGGTGGCGAGCGCGCCGGACCCGTCGGTGAGGCGGCCCAGCGCATCGTCGTGATGCACCATGGCTTCGCCGTCGGCGCTGATCTGGAGATCGATCTCGATGCCGTAGCCGGCCTGCGCGGCGGCTGCGACTGCCGCGGCAGTATTTTCGATCACGCCGACCGCAGCGTCGTGCAGGCCGCGATGGGCGATCGGGCGCGCGGTGAGCCAGTCGCGCCCGGCGTCCGTCATTGCGGTCAGGCGACCTCGAACCAGCCCTCGACCTCGACCGCGGCATCGAGCGGCAGCGCCGAGACGCCGACGGTGGAGCGCGCATGGCGGCCGCGATCGGCGAACACCTCGACCATCAGATCGGATGCGCCGTTGAGCACCTTCGGTCCGTCGATGAAACCCGGCGCGCTGTTGACGAAGCCGCCGAGGCGGATCACCCGCACCACCTTGTCGAGGTCGCCGATCCCGGCCTTCACATGGGCGAGCAGATTGATCGCGCACAGCCGCGCCGCGCGCTGCCCGGCCTCGATCGAGACTTCGGCGCCGAGCCGGCCCTTGGCGATCAGCTTGCCGTCCTCGTCGGTGCAGAGCTGGCCGGAGACCACGAAGAGCTGCCCCGAGCGCACGAACGGCACGTAATTGGCGACCGGCGGCCGCGGCTCCGGCAGAGTGATGTTCAAATCCGCCAGCCGCTTCTCGACCACGCCCGCCATGGTGCCCTCCGTCACAATTGAACCGCTACCGTGCTTGTCTTGACGGATCGGCAGCCTCCGCGCAAGGCGGCGCTGTGCAAGGCTCGGCGCGGTTGCGGCGGTGCCGGACCGGCCCTATTTTGCGGACACGCGGCGCAGCAGGGAGATTCGAATTGCTCGCAACCGGCGCACAGTACCTCAAGCTCGCCTGCGGTGCGGCGATGGCGCTCGCGGCGGTCCTCGCAGCGCAGGCCGCGCCGACGGCGCCGGGATCATCGCCGGCCGTGGTGTTTGCCCCCCATCGTGCGGTCTATGACCTGCACCTGGTGCGCACGCGCGGCAACCGGCAGATCGAGGCGGTGCGCGGCCGCATCCTCTACGATTTCTCCGGCAATGCGTGCGAAGGCTATGCGCTGCAGTTCCGCCAGGTCTCGGAGCTCGATTCCGGCGAGGGCAAGAGCGCGATGACCGATCTGCGCACCACCACCTGGGAAGACGGCGAGGCCAGGACCTTCCGCTTCTCCTCCGAGAACCGGATGAACGATCGCGTGACCGAGACCGTGGCCGGCACTGCCGAGCGCTCCGCCAAGTCGGTCGATATCAGCCTGAAGAAGCCCAAGGCCGGGAGCCTCCGCATCCCGCACGCCGCGGTGTTCCCGACCGAGCATATGCGGCGCATCGTCGAGGCGGCCCGCGCCGGCAAGACCGTGATGGAGGTGCCGGCCTATGACGGCTCCGACAATGGCCGCAAGGTCTACGACACGCTCACCGTGATCGGACGGCCGATCCCGCCCGACGAGCGCAAGCCCGACGACGCATCCGCGGGCCGGCCCGAGCTTGCCGGCATGACACGCTGGCCGGTCACCATCAGCTATTTCGACCGCGACAAGGCCGGCCCGAACGGCGAGCAGACCCCGGTCTATACGCTGCAGTTCGAGCTGTTCGACAACGGCATTTCCCGCGCGCTGGTACTCGACTATCAGGACTTCGTGATATCCGGGGAATTGAGCTCGCTCGAGCTCGGCAAGACCAAACCGTGCAAGTAAGCGCGGTTGCCGCCGCCTGACAGATTGTTCAAAACCCGCGGCTGTCGTTGCGGACGTTGCGCAAACGACCTGCTAATCCTCCTCGAGCGACAGCCCTTTCACCACCGCGCCGCGGCCGAATTTCTGGCGCAGCCGATCCACCGCAAGCTCCGCTTCGGCGCTGCGCCGGCCGATCAGGTCGGCGAGATCGTCGCCGGCGGCATCGCTGAGCTGGCTGACCCCGATGCCGAGCAGGCGGAATTTGGTGCCGGTGGCCTCGTACCTGAGCAGGTCGCGGCCTGCGGTGAAGATGCGGCTCGCGAGCTGGGTCGGATGGCTCAGCGCGCGAGCCCGCGTGCGAATCTTGAAATCCGCGCTCTTGAGCTTCAGCGTCACCGTGGTGCCGGCGAGGCCCTGCGCCTTCAGCCGCGCTGAGACCCGCTCGCTCAACTCCCACAGCATGCGCTCGAGCGGCCGCAGCGCGGCGATGTCCTGATCGAAGGTAGTCTCCGCTGACACGCTCTTGGTCTCGCGTTGCGGCTCGACCTTGCGGCTGTCGAGGCCGCGGGCGAGGCGGGACAGCCGCAGCCCTTCCTCGCCGTAGCGGCGCATCAGCTCGGTTGTGTCGGCGCGCTGCAGATCGGCGATGGTGCGGTAGCCATCATTGGCAAGCCGCTCGGCGCTGACCTTGCCGACGCCGTAGATGAAGCCGACCGGCTTCGGCGCCAGGAAGGCTTCGGCCTCGGCCGTGCCGAGCACCGCGAAGCCGCGCGGCTTGTCGAGATCGGAGGCGATCTTGGCGAGGAACTTGTTGGGCGCGAGCCCGATCGACACCGTGATGCGGTGGCGCGCTTCGACCGCGCGCGCGAACCGCGCCAGCACCTTGGCGGGGGAGAGGCCGTGCAGCCGCTCGGTGCCGGCAAGGTCGAGGAACGCCTCGTCGATCGACAGCGGCTCGACCTGCGGGGTGAGGTCGAGCATCATGCGGCGGATGTCGCGGCCGACGGCGACATATTTTGCCATGTCCGGCTTGATCACGGTGAGGTCGGGGCAGCGCCGCAACGCCTCGAACATCGGCATCGCCGAGCGAATGCCATAGGTGCGCGCGATGTAGCAGGCGGCGGCGACCACGCCACGCCGGCCGCCGCCGACCACCACCGGCCGGTCGGCGATCGCCGGATTGTCGCGCTTCTCGATCGTGGCATAGAACGCGTCGCAATCGATATGCGCGATCGAGAGCGTAGCGAGCTCGGCATGGCGAACGAGGCGCGGCGAGCCGCAGCCCGCGCAGCGCAGCGTCTGCGGTGCAACGTCTCCGAGACAATCGCGGCAGAAGCCGCTCACGGTCAGTCGTCCCGTGGCGGCCGGCCGCTGAGCGCCGCGATCGCGGCCGTCACCGTCGCCGGGTCGATCTCGGCCTGTTCGGCGAAGGCGATCAGCAGCGCCTCGTCGGCGGCGACGTGATCGAGCACCCCGGCCAGGAACTGCGGCTCGCGCGCGGCGGCGCGCAGGCCGGCCGGGCCGATTCCACTGGCCGCGAGGAAGGAACCGAGCCGTTCCGGGTCCGCGGCGATGAAGGTAAGCGCTTGAATCGCCACGTGTTCCGCGGCGTCCCGCCCGCTCAATACTGGGGTTTTCGGGGCCAAATCTTTGCCTTTCCGTAAGACTTCGGAACTACGGTGCATCATGCCCGAGCGCGCGCCCGCAGGCGATCCGCCATCACGCCCTGTGCATGACACGATGGATGTGCATGGCAGGGAGATGGCGTGCGGGCAGAGCGGGGACAAGACAGCGAGGGGGCCGGGATGGCCAAGACCGTCCTGATCGTGGAGGACAACGAGCTCAACATGAAGCTCTTCCACGACCTGTTGGAAGCGCACGGTTATCACACCGTCGGCACGCGCAACGGCATCGAGGCGCTCGATCTCGCGCGCACCCACAAGCCGAATTTGATCCTGATGGACATCCAGCTTCCGGAAGTGTCGGGCCTCGAAGTCACCAAGTGGCTCAAGGACGACCCCGAGCTCAAGCACATCCCGGTCGTCGCGGTGACCGCCTTCGCCATGAAGGGCGACGAGGAGCGCATCCGCCAGGGCGGCTGCGAAGCCTATCTGTCGAAGCCGATCTCGGTCGGCAAGTTCATCGAGACCATCCGCCAGTTCCTCGGTAATGCGTGACCTGCCATGACTGCCCGCGTCCTCGTCGTCGACGACATCCCCGCCAATGTGAAGCTGCTCGAGGCGCGGCTGTCGGCGGAATATTTCGACGTGGTGACGGCGACCAACGGCTTCGATGCGCTGGCGATCTGCGAGAAGGCGGAATGCGACATCGTCCTGCTCGACGTGATGATGCCGGACATGGACGGCTTCGAGGTGTGCCGGCGGCTCAAGAGCAATCCGCGCACGCATCACATCCCGGTGGTGATGGTGACCGCGCTCGACCAGGCATCGGACCGCGTCCGCGGCCTCGAGGCCGGCGCCGATGATTTCCTTACCAAGCCGGTCGGCGAGGTGGCGCTGATCTCGCGGGTGCGCTCGCTGACGCGGCTGAAGATGGTGACCGACGAATTGCGCATGCGCGCGGTGACCTCGCGCGAGATCGGCATCCAGAATCCGGAGCGCGAGGCGGTCGCCGAGCAGGGCCGCAACGGCCGCATCCTGATCGTCGACGACCGCGCCTCCTCGGCGGAGCGCATGATGGGGCCGCTGTCGACCGAGCATCGCGTCGAGATCGAGCCCGATCCGAACGAGGCGCTGTTCCGCGCCGCGGAGGGCGATTACGATCTCGTCATCGTCTCGCTCGGCCTGCAGCAGCACGACGGGCTGCGGCTGTGCAGCCAGATCCGCTCGCTGGAGCGCACCCGTCACGTGCCGATCCTCGCGGTCGCCGATGCCGACGGCAATGCGCGGCTGGTGCGCGGCCTGGAGCTCGGCGTCAACGACTATCTGATGCGGCCGATCGACAAGAACGAGCTGCTGGCGCGGGTGCGCACGCAGATCCGCAAGAAGCGCTATACCGAGCGGCTGCGCGACAACGTGCAGAGCTCGATCGAGATGGCGATCACCGACGCGCTGACCGGCCTGCACAATCGCCGCTACATGGAGACCCATCTCGGCACGCTGGTGGAGCAGGCGGCGCAGCGCGGCAAGCCGCTCGCCGCGCTGGTGCTCGACATCGACCATTTCAAGTCGATCAACGATACCCATGGCCACGACGCCGGTGACGACGTGCTGCGCGAATTCGCGCTGCGCATCCGCCGCTCGATCCGCAACATCGATCTCGCCTGCCGCTTCGGCGGCGAGGAGTTCGTGGTGGTGATGCCGGACACCGACATGGCGGTGGCCGCGGCAGTCGCCGAGCGGCTGCGCCGACGCGTCGCCGGCGAACCGTTTCCGATCCAGCGCGGCACCACGCTGCTCAATGTCACGCTGTCGATCGGCATCGCCGCGCTCGGCGGAGCCGAGGATACCGCAGCGGCGATGCTCAAGCGCGCCGACCAGGCGCTCTACCGCGCCAAGCGCGACGGCCGCAACCGCGTGGTCGCCGACGCCGCGTGAGCGGCGGTTCTCCGCTACCGGCCCATTTTGGTGAAAATTGTCCGGGCTTTTTCGCGCTGAAAATTCCGCTGGCTTCTCAGTACCTTTAAAACTTGACTTGTTCCGTTAACGCTGCGGCCTAGCGTTATGGCAAGCCCCGGCGGATGGAAGCGTGCCTTCCAGGTCCGTGGGGTTCGACCGGCGCGGGAGCAGCGTGTGTAGCCTCCAAAGAAAGCGCTGCTCCCGCCCGGTCACTTTCTTTTTCCGCAGCGCTTTCCCGTCAAGCGGCGGTGCCAATGAAAAAGGCGCCCGCAGGCGCCTTTCCGATCCGGTCCCGGCTTGCGCCGGCCGCTGACGTGATCTTCTACTTGATCTTGGCTTCGCGATATTCGACGTGCTTCTTCGCGATCGGATCGTATTTCTTCTTCACCAGCTTTTCCGTCTGGGTGCGCGAATTCTTCTTGGTCACGTAATAGTGGCCGGTATCCGCGCTGGAGACGAGCTTGATCTTGAGACTGATGGCCTTGGCCATGGCGGAATCCTTTGAGACGGGAAGCGGCGGGCGGCCGCGCGATTGGCGCGGACCCTAGCGTCCGGCCGGCGAATGTCAAGAAAAGCCGGCCGCAGGGCGTCTCACAGCAAGTCGCGCTGGAACAGGCGGGTTTCCATGAAATAGAACGGCACCGGCAGGTCGTGATGCAGGCCGGCGGCGACCCGGGCCGACAGCTCCTCCAGCACCACGCCGGTGATCGGCGGCATGTCCAGGGTCATGGCCTGCGACAGTGGCACCCAGGCCAGCTCCACCAGCTCCGAATTGGGGCCGACCACGTCCTCGATGCGGTGGGCGATCGCCTGGGCATCGGCGGTGAAGAACCGGGTATCGAAGCGCTTCGGCCGTCCCGGCGGCGTGACCGCACGCGCCACGAAGAACATCTGCGACAGGTCGGGATGGACCTTGTGGGCCGCGAACGGCGCCCATTCGCCGTTGGGAACTGCGGGCGGCGCCTCGCGCCGGTGACCGAGCAGCAGTCCGGTCTCCTCGCAGGTTTCGCGGATGGTGGCGAGCGCGAAGGCGCGCGGCGCGGGCGGCATGGCGTCGACCCGCGCGCAGAGCTTCTCCGCCGCGCGCGGATCGAGCTCGCCGACCGCCGGCATCAGCGCGTCGCTGGCCTCGACGCGGCCGCCGGGAAACACGAACTTGTCCGGCATGAAGTTGTGGCCGGAATGGCGGCGGCCGAGCAGCACCGTCGGTTCCGGCCCGGACCGGTCGATCAGCATCAGCGTCGCGGCGTCCTTCGGAGCCGTCAGGGGAAAGGACAGATCGCGCTCCTCGGCGTTGAGCCGCCTCACCAGTTCAACCGCATCGACCGTCATCGCCGTTTCCGCCGCTCCTGCTTGTGATCCTTGTGACCGCGCCCGGCGGCATGCCGCTCGCTTCGCGTTGTCCGCCGGCCACGCCGCAAGCCGCGGCTGCGTGCGCTGCCGCCGGGCCGCCCCGGTGACAGCAGCTCGAAGCGCAGTGCGCCGGCAACCGGCGCGGCCTCGACGAGCTTGACCGTGACCGGATCGCCGAGGCGATAGGTCTCGCCGCTCTGCGCGCCGACCATCGCATGCGCGGCCTCGTCGTAGCGGAAATATTCGGCGCCAATCGCGCGCGCCGGCACGAAGCCGTCGGCGCCGGTCTCGTCGAGCCGCACGAACAATCCGGCGGCGATCACGCCGGAGATGCGGCCGGCATAGGTCGCGCCGATCCGGTCGGCAAGGAAATGCGCGATCAGCCGGTCCACGGTCTCGCGCTCGGCCGCCATGGCGCGGCGCTCGGTCGCCGAGATCTGCGCCGCGATCTCGGCGAGCGCGGCCTCGTCGGCATTCTCGGGCAGACCGTCCGGTCCCAGCCGCAGCGCGCGGATCAGGCCGCGATGCACGATCAGGTCGGCATAGCGCCGGATCGGCGAGGTGAAATGCGCATAGCGGCGCAGATTGAGGCCGAAATGGCCGTAGTTCTGCGCGGCATATTCGGCCTGCGCCTGCGCGCGCAGCACCACCTCGTTGACGAGCTGCTCGCTGTCCTTGCCCTTCACCCGCGCCAGGATCTTGTTGAACGCCTCGGGCCGCAGCGCGCCGGCCTTGGCGAGCGGGATATCGAGCGTCTCCAGGAATTCGCGCAGCGCGTTCATCTTCTCGATGCCGGGCTCGTCGTGGACCCGGTAGATCAGCGGCACCCGCGCGCGCTCCAGCGTCTCCGCCGCGGCGACGTTGGCGAGGATCATGAATTCCTCGATCAGCCGGTGCGCGTCGAGCCGTTCGGCGACAATGACGCGGTCGACCGAGCCGTCGCTCTTAAGGATGAGCTTGCGCTCCGGCAGGTCGAGGTCGAGCGGCGCGCGTGCGGCCCGCGCGCGCTTGAGCGCATCATAGGCGGCGTAGAGCGGCCGCAGCACCGGATCGAGCAGGGGATCCGTGGTGTCGTCAGGGTGGCCGTCGATCGCGGCCTGTGCCTGTGCGTAAGCGAGCTTCGCCGCCGAGCGGATCATGACGCGGTGGAAGCTGTGGCTGCGCTTGCGGCCCTGCGCGTCGATCACCATGCGCACTGCCAGCGCCGGGCGGTTCTCGTGCGGGCGCAGCGAGCACAGATCGTTGGAGATGCGCTCGGGCAGCATCGGCACCACGCGGTCAGGGAAATAGACCGAATTGCCGCGCAGCAGCGCCTCGCGGTCGAGCGGCGAGCCGGGCGTCACGTAAGCGGCGACGTCGGCGATGGCGACGCTGAGGATGAAGCCGCCGCGGTTCGCCGGATCGAGGTCCGGCTCCGCGTGCACGGCGTCGTCGTGGTCCTTGGCGTCGGGCGGATCGATGGTGACGATCGGCAGCGTGCGCCAGTCCTCGCGTCCGGCCATGGTCGCAGGCTGCGCCGCCGCTGCCTGCGCCAGCGCATCGGCGCGGAATTCGTGCGGGATGCCATGAGCATGGATCGCGATTAGGCTCACCGCCTTCTCGCTCTTGATCGAGCCGAGCCGTTCCTTGACGCGGGCGACCGGCAGGCCGAAGCGACCGGCATGCGACAGCGTGGCGGCGATCAGGTCTCCGTCCTGTGCGCCCTCGGTCGCGCCGCGCGGGATCGCCAGTTCCTTGCCGAGCTGCTTCTTGTCGACGGGGACGAGCCGGCCGCTGCCGTCCGGCATGGCGCGGAACACGCCGAGCACGCGCTGCGGCGCAGCCGCGATGCGCTTGATGATGCGACCGGAATAGCGCAGCGGATCGTCGGCATCGCCGCTGTCCTCGACGTGCAGCAGCACGCGCTCGCCGACGCCGGCAACCTCGTACGGCCGCGCGCGGCGCGGCACGCGGACCAGGATTTTCGGCGTCGGGCCGTGCGTCTCGTCCCATTCGTCCGGCACGGCGACCAGTTCGCCGTCGGCATCGCGCGCGACCACGTCGGCGAGCACCGTCGCCGGCAGCGTGCCGGGCTTGTGCAGCCGTCGTCGGCGGCTTTCGAGCCGACCCTCGCCCTTCAGCTCGCGCAGCAGGCGCTTGAGCTCGGCGCGGGCGGTGTTCTTGAGGCCGAAGGCTCGGGCGATCTCGCGGGTGCCGACATCGCCGCCGTGCTCACCGACGAAGGCAAGGAGGTCCGCCTTGGAGGGAAGGGGAGCGGAGCGGCGGCTTTTTCGGGTCGATTTCGACAATGAGCAAACTCGCGCGCGACGGGCGCATCCGGAAGGTAACGCGCGAAACCTCGCCCGGCCAGCGATAGCCTATTCCGCTGCCGCAACCTTCGGCGGCTTTTTCGGCTTGGCTGCTCCTTTGGCCGTCGCCTTGGCTTTGCCTTTGGCCGGAGTTTTGCCCGGCTTCGCAGCAGCGGTTTTCGCCGCGCTGTTGCCGCGTGCAGTTCGCGCCGGCGTGGCGGCCTTGGTCGCGTCCGTCTCCGACGGACCCGGCTTTGCGCGGGCGGATTTGGCGCCGCCCGCTTTGCGCGGCCGGCTGCCGACCTGCTCGGCGCGGGCATCGAGCAGCACCACGGCCTCGGTCAGCGTCAGATCCTCCGGCTTCTTGTCGGCCGGGATGGTCGCATTGATGCCGTTGTGGCTGACATAGGGCCCGTAGCGGCCGTTCTTGACCACGATTGGTCCGCCCTTGTCGGGATGTTCGCCGAGCGTGCGGCCGGGATCGGCGCCGAAGCGGCGGCCTTTCTTCGGATTGGCCTTCTTCTCGGCAATCAGCGTGATGGCGCGGTTGAGGCCGATGGTGAGGACGTCGTCGCCGTCCTCCAGGCTCGCATAGGTCTTGCCGTGCTTCACATAGGGGCCGAACCGGCCGATACCGGCGACAATCGGCTCGCCGTCCTCCGGCGAGCGGCCGATCTCGCGCGGCAGCGACAGCAGGCCGAGCGCCTTCTCGAGATCGACATCGTCGGGCGACAGGCCTTTCGGCAGGCTGGCGCGCTTGGGCTTCTCGACTTTCTCGCCTTTTTTTGTGGGCTTGGCCTGCTCGCCGAGCTGAAGATAGGTGCCGAACCGGCCGCCGCGCAGCGTCACCTCGAGCCCGGTCTCGGGATCGGTGCCGAGCACCTTGGTGGTCTGCGCGCCGCCGGCACCCGGCGTCATCGGCCGGGTATAGTTGCACTCCGGATAGTTCGAGCAGCCGATGAAGGCGCCGAACCGGCCGACCTTGAGCGACAACTTGCCGGAGCCGCAGTTCGGGCACTGGCGCGGGTCGCCGCCGTCGGCGCGGGCGGGGAAGATGTGCGGGCCGAGCAGCTCGTTGAGCGCATCGAGCACCTGGGTGATGCGCAGGTCTTTGATGTCGTTCACCGAGCCGATGAAGTCCTGCCAGAACTCGGTGAGCACCGCGCGCCAGTCGATCTCGCCGTTGGAGATGCGGTCGAGCTTCTCCTCGAGGTCGGCGGTGAAGTCGTATTCGACATAGCGCGAGAAGAAGCTTTCAAGGAACGCGACGACGACGCGGCCCTTGTCCTCGGGCACGAGCCGCTTCTTGTCGAGCCGGACATAGCCGCGGTCCTGCAACACCTGCAGGATCGAGGCATAGGTCGAAGGCCGGCCGATGCCGAGCTCTTCCATGCGCTTGACCAGCGCGGCTTCCGAGAAGCGCGGCGGCGGCTCGGTGAAATGCTGGATGGCGTCGATCGCCTGCTTGGTCAGCGGCTCGCCCTGCGCCATCGCGGGCAGGCGGCGCTGTTCCTCGTCGTCGGACGTCTCGTCCTGGCCTTCCTGGTAGAGCGTGAGGAAGCCGTCGAACTTCACGACCTGGCCGGTAGCGCGCAGCTCGATGGTGCGCGCGCCGGCTTTGGCAATGATGTCGACGGTGGTGCGCTCGAGCTCGGCAGATTCCATCTGGCTCGCCACCGCCCGGTTCCAGATCAGCTCGTAGAGCCGCGCCTGGTCGCGGTCGACATATTTGGCGACCTCGGAGGGCAGGCGCGCGGCGCTGGTCGGGCGCACCGCCTCATGTGCCTCCTGCGCGTTCTTCGACTTGTTCTGATAGGTGCGCGGCGCGGGCGGCACGTAGTTGGCACCGTAATTCTTGCCGATCATGCCGCGGACGTCGGTGACCGCTTCGGGCGCCATCTCGATGCCGTCGGTGCGCATATAAGTGATGAGGCCGGTGGTCTCGCCGCCGATCTCGACGCCCTCGTAGAGCCGCTGCGCGAGCCGCATCGTCACCGCCGGCGCGAAGCCGAGCTTGCGGCTCGCTTCCTGCTGCATGGTCGAGGTGGTGAAGGGCGGCGGCGGGTTGCGCCGCGCCGGCTTGGCCTCGACCGTGGCCACGCTGAAGGCCGCGGCCTCGAGCGCACGCTTGAAATCCTCGGCCTCCTGTCCGGAGCCGATGTCGAGCCGCTGGATCTTGCGGCCGTCGGCGCCGACAAGGCGCGCCTCGAACACATCGCCGCGCGGCGTCGCGAGCTTGGCGGTCAGCGACCAGTATTCCCGCGGGACGAATTTCTCGATCTCGAGCTCGCGGTCGCAAACGAGCCGCAGCGCCACCGACTGCACCCGGCCGGCCGAGCGCGCGCCCGGCAGCTTGCGCCACAGCACCGGCGACAGCGTGAAGCCGACCAGATAATCGAGCGCGCGGCGCGCCAGATAGGCGTCGACCAGGGCGCCGTCGATCGGGCGGGGGTGCTTGAGCGCCTCGGTGACCGACTGCTTGGTGATGGCGTTGAATACCACGCGCTCGACCGCCTGGTCCTTGAGCGCCTTCTTCTCCTTGAGCACTTCGAGGACGTGCCAGGAGATCGCCTCGCCTTCGCGGTCGGGGTCGGTGGCGAGCACCAGGGTATCGGCGTCCTTCAGCGCCCGCGCGATGTCGTTGACGCGCTTCTGGGACTGCGGGTCGACTTCCCAGAGCATGCGGAAGTCGCGGTCGGGATCGACCGAGCCGTCCTTGGGCGGCAGGTCCCGGATATGGCCGAACGAGGCCAGCACCTCGTAGCCGGAGCCGAGATATTTGTTGATGGTTTTGGCCTTGGACGGCGATTCGACAACAACAAGTTTCATAGATTCCAACGAGTTAGTTGCCGAAACGCGTTCGGGGCGCCGATGCGGCCGACCTTCATTGCGCCCGGAACATGGGGACAGGGGAACGGCGAGTCAAACCGGGACCTTGCCGGACCATGGCCGCAAGCCATCCTTGGCAGCGGAATAGGGCCCGAAACAGGCCGGATCAATGACTTTATATGCAACTTAAAATTGTATATTTTCAATATACAATCAATTTGATATTAATCGAACCTGTCTATCGGTCCCGTCGAATCGGTCATGCCATGAGCCCGCAGCCATCCGCCAAAGCCGCGTCGGCTCCTTCCCGGCCTGAACGTGTGCCCACGACTGACGCCGAGCAGGACGCCGCGCTTTATATGGCGATGATGACCCGCGATCTGGCGAAGATGGCACGCAGCCACGGCTTCCACACCCTCGCTTACCTGCTGGAGATCGCCCGGCTCGAAGCCGAGACCATCAGCGGCACCGCCGCGCCGGGTCCGTAGCCCGTCATTTGACCTTGATGCCGAGCCGGTCGAGCAGAGCCGGGGTCGGATGGCCGTCCGGCACCATGCCGAACTTCACCTGCTCGGCGCGGATATTGTCGCGCAGGTCGAAATCGATATGCGCCTCGAACTCGTTGACCTTGTAGCCGAGCGCGGCGAGCTTCTTCTGCAGGGCGATACGGGCGTCGCGCGGAAGCTGGACGTCGTCCTTCGGCCACGGCGTGCGGAACGGTCCGGCGCCGCGGATGCGGTCGGCGAGGTGGCCGACTGCGATCGCATAGGCATCGGAGTTGTTGTACTCCTTCAGTACTGCGAAGTTCTCGGTGACGATGAAGCCCGGCCCCTGCGCACCGCTCGGGAAGAACAGGATGCCGTCGCCGGCGGCCGGGAACGCGGCCCCGTCGGCGCGGTGCACGCCGAGCCTGGTCCATTCCGAAAACGGGGCGCGGCTCTTGCGGTAGTCGAAGCCTGACGGCACCAGCACCTCGAAGCCCCAGGGCAGGCCGAATTTCCATTTCTGCCTGTTGAGATAGTTGCCGGTCGAGCCGAGCACGTCGGGCACATTGTTCCAGATGTCGACCTTGCCGTCGCCGCTGAAGTCGATGGCATAGTCCACGAAGTTCGACGGCATGAACTGGGTCTGGCCCATGGCGCCGGCCCAGGAGCTGACCATGGCGCTGCGCGCGATGTGGCCGTCCTGCATGATCTTCAGCGCCACCAGCGTCTCGTTGCGGAAATAGGGGTGGCGGAAGCGGATATAGGCGAGCGTGCCGAGCGAGCGGAACACGTCCCACTTGTCCTTGGCCGCGCCGTAGGAGGTCTCCATGCCCCAGATCGCGAGGATTACCCAGCGATCGACGCCGAACCGCTTCTCCACCGCGTCAAGCGTCTGCGACCATTCCTGCGCCTTGCGCCGGCCGTTGGCGATATTGGCCGCCGACGCGATACCGTTGACGTAGACGCCGACCGGCCGGCCGTATTCCGGCTGGCGTTGGATGGCGGCGATTACCCGCTGGTCCGGGGTGAGGCCGCGGAAGGCGAGATCGAAATTGGCGCGGGTGATGCCCCTGGCCTGCGCATCCGGCCACAGATCGCGGACGAAGGCGGCGAAGTCGCCATACGGTTCGCCGCCGCCGGCGGCGCGCTGCGCCAGTGCGGGCGAGCCCGAGAGCAGCGCGGCAGCGAGCAGGACGAGCGCGCGGAGAATCATGCCGGCAGTCTACACCAGCGACATCAGCCCGCCGCCGTGATGCTCCAGCCGGCCAGCCAGCTCGAGTTCCAGGAGCACGGTGCGCACGGTCGCGGGCGAGGCCTGCGACAGCCGCACCAGGTCGTCGAGCGCGGCGGGCGCCGGTCCGAGCAGGGCGATGATGCGGCTGCGCTGGTCGGTGCTCGGCTCGGCATCGAGCAGCGGCACAGGATCGGCGTCGTCTTCGCGCGCCGGCAGATTGACGTCACGGCCGATCAGCGGTTCGAGCGCCGCGATCACGTCGGCGGCCTCGGTCACCAGAATGGCGCCCTGCTTGAGCAGGGCGTTGGTGCCCTCGGCGCGCGGATCGAGCGGCGAGCCCGGCACCGCGAACACGTCGCGGCCCTGCTCGCCGGCAAGCCGCGCGGTGATCAGCGAGCCCGAGCGCCGCGCCGCCTCCACGATCACCACGCCGAGCGACAGCCCGGAGATCAGCCGGTTGCGGCGGGGAAAGTCGCGCCCGCGCGGCTCCCAGCCGAGCGGCATCTCCGATACCGCAGCGCCGTGCGGCAGGATCGCGGCGAGCAGGTCGGCGTGCTCGGGCGGATAGATGCGGTCGTGACCGCCGGCGAGTACCGCGACCGTGCCGGTCTCGAGGCTGGCGCGATGCGCGCCGGCATCGATGCCGCGCGCGAGGCCGGAGACGATGCCAAAACCGGCGGCGCCGAGATCGCGCGCAAGACGCTCCGCGAACTTCACGCCGGCGGCCGAGGCGTTGCGCGAGCCGACGATCGCGACCAGCGGGCGCGCCAGCACGGACGGCTCGCCGCGCACCGCGATGAGCGGCGGCGCGTCGTTGATCGCCTGCAGCCGCGGCGGATAGTCCGGCTCGCCGAGCGCCACATAGAGGACACCGAGGGCGCGCGCAGCCTTGAGCTCGCGCTCGGCCTCGGCGCGGCTCGGAATGCGCGTCGGCCTGTTGGCGCCGCCGCGCCGGGCAAGATCGGGCAGGGCGGCGAGCGCCGCGCCAGCGCCGCCGAAATGATTGACCAGCGAGCGGAAGGTGCGCGGACCGACATTGTCGGCGCGGATCAGCCGCAGCCAGTCGATGCGCTGCTCCTCGGTCAGCCTGCGGGTGCCCTGCCGGCTCACGTCGCTCCCCCCGGACGGGAGCAGCATCGCCCAGCCGGCGGCGCTTCACAACCGCGGCGTGTGAACGTCAGCCGCCGATCTTGCCCTCGGTGCCGGCGTAGAGCCGCGCGATATTGTGCCGGTGCATGATCCACAGCAGCACCGTGAGCAGCGCCATCAGCGCGGCGGCGTCCCATGCGCCGATCCACCACAGCACGACCGGCGTCGCCGCGCTCGCGGCCAGCGCCGCCAGCGAGGAATAGCGGAACGCGGCGGCGACCCCGAGCCAGATCGCGCCGAACACCAGTGCGGCCGGCCAGGCGAGCGCGATCAGGATGCCGACATAGGTGGCGACGCCCTTGCCGCCCTTGAACGACAGCCACACCGGGAACAGGTGGCCGAGAAACGCGCCGAGCCCACCCAGCACCGCGCAGTCCTCGCCGAACAGCGCGGCCGCGACCAGCACCGCGGCGGTGCCCTTGAGCGCGTCGCCGATCAGCGTCGCGGCGGCGAGCCCCTTGCGGCCGGTGCGCAGCACATTGGTGGCGCCGATATTGCCGGAGCCGATCGAGCGGATATCCGGCGTGCCAGCCAAGCGGGTGAAGATCAGCCCGAATGGGATCGAGCCGAGGAGATAGCCGATCAGCAGCGCCAGCCCATAGCTCATGGCGAATGTCACGGGCATTCGTAGACGGTATGGCCGGCGACGACGGTGCGCACCACGCGGCCCTGCATGCGTGCCTCGTCGAACGGCGTATTCTTGCACTTGGAGCGCAGCGCATCGCGGTCGACCAGCCACGGCAGTTCGGGATCGATGACGACGAGGTCGGCCGGCGCGCCGGACCGCAGCGTGCCGCCGGGAAGGCCGAGCAGTTCGGCCGGACGCGAGGACATCGCGCGCAGAAGCTTCAGGAGCGTCAGCTCGCCGCTGTGGACGAGTCGCAGCCCGGCCGCGAGCATGGTCTCGATGCCGACCGCGCCGGGTGCGGCTTCCGCGAACGGCAGCCGCTTGGTCTCGACGTCCTGTGGATTGTGGTCGGACATCACCACGTCGATCAGGCCATCGGCGAGCGCCGCGACCAGCCGCTGCCGATCCGCTTCGCTGCGCAGCGGCGGCCGCAGCTTGAGGAATGTGCGGTACGGCCCGATGTCGATCTCGTTGAGGGTGACGTGGTTGATCGACGCGGCGGCGGTGACGGCGTGGCCAGCCTCCTTGGCACGGCGCAGCACATCGAGCGAATCCGCGCAGGTGACGGAGGCGGCGTGGTAGCGTCCGCCGGTCAGCGCCACGAGCCGCAGGTCGCGCTCCAGCATCACGGTTTCGGCGGCGGCCGGAATGCCGAGCAGCCCGAGCCGCGCCGCGAACTCGCCTTCGTTCATCACGCCGTCGCCGACCAGATTGGGATCCTCGGTATGGTGCACGATCAGCGCGTCGAAGTCGCGCGCATAGGTCAGCGCGCGGCGCATCACCTGCGCGTTGGTCACGCTCTGGTCGCCGTCGGTGAAGGCCACCGCGCCGGCGGCCTTCAGGAGGCCGATCTCGGTCATCTCCTTGCCGGCGAGCCCCTTGGTCAGTGCCGCCATCGGATGGACATGGACCACCGCGGTGTCGCGGGCGCGGCGCAGTACGAAATCGACGGTGGCGGGATTATCGATCGCCGGCGAGGTGTCGGGCTGGCAGATGATGGTGGTGACGCCGCCCGCAGCTGCGGCCTGGCTCGCCGAGGCCAGCGTCTCGCGATGGCCGGCGCCGGGTTCGCCGACGAAGGCGCGCATGTCGATCAGCCCGGGCGCCACCACCTTGCCGCCGCAGTCGATCACCGTGGTGCCCTCCGGCACGCCGGCGGCGCCGATGCCGCGCTTCGCCTCGCGGATGACGCCGTCGACCACGAGCACGTCGCCGGCGGTGTCGAGGTCGCGCGAGGGATCGACGATGCGGGCATTGGCGAAGAGCAGCGGGCGGCGGGGCGGCGTCAGCATCGCGCGCTCATGCGTTGGGCAGGTTGCGCGACAGCGCTTCGAGCACCGCCATGCGCACCGCCACTCCCATCTCGACCTGCTCGCGGATCAATGAACTCGCGCCGTCTGCGACCGTGGAATCGATCTCGACGCCGCGGTTCATCGGGCCGGGATGCATCACCAGCGCGTCCTTCTTGGCGTAGGTGAGCTTCTTCTCGTCGAGCCCGTAGAAATGGAAATATTCCGACATCGACGGCACGAACGAGCCGTTCATGCGCTCGAGCTGCAGCCGCAGCATCATCACGATGTCGGCGCCGGCGAGCCCCTCGCGCATGTCGCGCGCCACCTCGACGCCGAACCGCTCGATGCCGGGCGGCAGCAGCGTCGAAGGCGCGACCACGCGCACGCGCGCGCCCATGATGTTGAGCAGCATGATGTTGGAGCGCGCTACCCGCGAATGCAGGATGTCGCCGCAGATCGCGACCAGCAGTCCCTCGAGCCGGCCCTTGTTGCGGCGGATGGTCAGCGCGTCGAGCAGCGCCTGGGTCGGATGCTCGTGCGCGCCGTCGCCGGCATTGACCACCGAGCAGTCGAGCTTGCTGGCGAGCAGCGCCACCGCGCCGGAGGCATGATGGCGCACCACCAGCAGATCCGGATGCATGGCGTTGAGGGTGATTGCGGTGTCGAGCAGCGTCTCGCCCTTGCGCATCGACGACGAGGCGACCGACATGTTCATCACGTCGGCGCCGAGCCGTTTGCCGGCGAGCTCGAACGAGGACTGGGTGCGGGTCGAGACCTCGAAGAACAGGTTGATCTGGGTGCGGCCGCGCAGCGAGGCGCGCTTTTTCTCGACCTGGCGGTTGAGCGCGACGAATTCCTCGGCGAGGTCGAGGAGGCCGGTGATGTCCGTGGCCGACAGCCCCTCGATTCCCAACAGGTGCTTCCTGTCGAGGACGAACGAGGATTTCAGCGCCATGGTCATTAAAGCCACGTCTATAGGCCGGTTGGGAGGCGCCAGCAAGGCGCGGCCGGCGCGGTTCGGCGCAGGTCCACAACGTGGTAGGCTCGGCAGTCGCGGGGAGCGCGCATGCCGGCCGACGACCTGGACAATCTTCTGGACAACCAGCCGCCGCCCTACGGCGATGTCGACTTGCTCGGCAGCGACCCGGCGCTGGCGGAGGCGGTGCGGGCCAATGGCGCGGCGGACGACATGCCGGCGCTGGCCGATTTCGCACGGCGCTGGGGCCGGGCCGAGATGTTCGCGGCGGCGCAGCGCGCCAATACCGATCCGCCGGTGCTGACGCCGGACGACGGCCGCGTCACGTTCGATCCGGCCTATCACGATTTCATGCGTGAGAGCATCGGCGCCGGCCTGCATGCGATGACCTGGCGCGATGATGGCACGCGCGCGCCGGCGCCGGCCGAGGTGGCGCGTGCGGCGCGCTACTACATCGTCGCCCAGGTCGAGAACGGCCATATGTGCCCGGTGACGATGACGCGCGCCGCGGTCGGCGCGCTCGCCGCGGCGCCCCAGTTGCGTGCTGCGGTGATGCCGAAGATCGCGGCGCGGCGCTACGATCCGGCGTTCCGGCCGTGGACCGAGAAGACTGGCATCACCCTCGGCATGGGCATGACCGAGAAGCAGGGCGGCACCGATGTACGCGCCAACACCACGCGCGCGGTGCCGGCTGGCGACCATTACCGCATCAGCGGCCACAAATGGTTCATGTCGGCGCCGATGAGCGACGCCTTCCTTGTGCTGGCGCAGGCGCCGGGCGGGCTGACCTGCTTCTTCATGCCGCGCTTTGCACCGGACGGCGCGGTCAACGGCCTGAATTTCCGCAAGCTCAAGGACAAGCTCGGCAACCGCTCCAACGCCTCCTCGGAGGTGGAGTTCGAGAACGCGTTCGCGCTGCGCGTCGGCGAGGAGGGACGCGGCATCCGCACCATTCTCGAGATGGTGCAGCTCACCCGGCTCGACTGCGCGATCTCCTCGGCCGGGCTGATGCGCGCGGCGCTGGCGCGGGCGCTGCATCATGTCCGCCGCCGCACCGTTTTCCAGAAGAAGCTGATCGACCAGCCGATGATGGCCGCCGTGCTCGCCGATATGGCGCTGTTGGTGGAAGCGGCGACGGCGCTGACGCTGCGGCTGGCGCGCGCCTTCGACCGCGCGGCGGAGGATGCCGCCGAGGCGGCGCGGGCGCGGCTCCTCACCCCCGCCGTGAAATATTGGGTGTGCAAGAGCGCGCCGGCGCTGGTCTATGAGGCGATGGAGTGCCTCGGCGGCAACGGCTATGTCGAGGACAGCGCGCTGCCGCGGCTCTATCGCGAGGCACCGGTCAACGCGATCTGGGAAGGCTCCGGCAACGTGATGTGCCTTGACGTGCTGCGCGCGGTCGGACGCGACCGTGACACGGCGCTGCACCTGCTCGCCGCCATCTCCGGGGAGGCGGCGGGACTGCCCGGTGCCGCGGAGGCGGGGCAGCGGATCGCGCGCGCATTGGCGGAGGCCGATGCCGAGCGGCATTCGCGCGCCGCAGTGGAGGCGCTGGCGCTGCTCGCCGCCGCAGCAGCATTGCAGGAGAACGGCTCGCCGCTTGCCGAGCCGTTCGCGCGCACGCGGCTCTCCGATGCGCGGAGCGCGTTGTTCGGCGCTGCCGCTTTGAGCGCCGCCGAAGCGGCCGCGATTCTCGACCGCGCGGTGCGCGAGCCGCTTTCCCGCTGACCTCCCGGTTCCCGCACAGTTTTGTGATGGCCGTCACTGCTGCACTGCAGGGAACGGCGCGTGTGACCGTGGGTTGACCCATGGAACGCAGCCCGCTCGCGTGCAGCGAATGCGGGTTGCCGGGATCACGAGAGGAGAACCGTCATGACGAAATTCGGCAAGATCGCCGCCACTGTCACGATCGCCGGCGCGCTGGCCGCGGCGGCTGCCACGCCGGGCGAGGCCCGCAGCGGGCGCTGGGCGGCGGCGGGTGCCGGCTTCGCCGCAGGCGCGCTGGTTGGCGCGGCGGCGGCCAATGCCGCCAACTCGAACTATTATTACGGCCCGTCCTATGGCTATGCGGAGCCGGGCTATTCCTATGGCAGCGCCTATGATTCGTATGCCTACGAGCCGGGTCCGACCTATGTCGCGCCGTCGCCCTATTACTACCGGCGGCAGGACAGCCCCTACGGCAACGGCGGCTACGACAATATGGGCATTGGCGCGGTGCGCTGACGCCCGCCGACAGGGTGATAGCAGGAGGCCGCCAAATTGGCGGCCTCTTTGCTATGGCGCTGCCAGGCGCGCCAGCCGGTCGAGCGCGCCCTGCAGGATGAAGGCCGCGGCGTGCTGATCGATCACCGCGGCGCGTTTCCTGCGGCTGACATCGGCGGCGATCAGCTCCCGCTCCACCGCGGCGGTCGACAGCCGCTCGTCCCACAAGGCGATCGGGAGGTCCGTCAGCCTGGCGAGGTTGCGGGCGAAGGCACGGGTCGCCTGCGCGCGCGGGCCTTCGCTGCCGTCCATGTTGATCGGCAAGCCGAGCACGAATCCGGTGGCGTTGCGCGCGGCGGCGAGCGCGAGCAGGCGGGCGGCGTCGGCGGTGAAGCCCTTGCGCGCCACGGTCTCGACCCCGGTCGCAAGCCGGCGGTCGGGATCGCAGGACGCGACCCCGATCGTCTTGGTGCCGAGATCGAGCCCGAGCAGCACTCCGCGCGCCGGCCAGTGCGCCGCGGCTTCGGTGAGGGGAAGAATGACGCCCATCGCGGCGAGCGGTAGCATATCCGAGGGTTTTCCGCCTGCGCCCGCTCTGCTATAGGCCCGCGACTTCCCGAGGAACCCGCGCCCCATGTCCGTTGACGCTGCCACAGTCCGCCGCATCGCGCAGCTCGCGCGCATTGCGGTCGCCGACGACGAGATCGAGCATCTGCGCGGCGAGATCAACGCGGTGCTGGCCTTCGTCGAGCAGCTCAACGAGGTCGATGTCGAGGGCGTCGAGCCGATGACCTCGGTGACGCCGATGCGGATGAAGAAGCGCCCCGACGTCGTCACCGACGGCAACAATGCCGACGCCGTGCTCGGGAACGCGCCGGCGGTGGAAAATCACTTCTTCCTCGTGCCCAAGGTCGTCGAATGAGGGCGGCGCGGATCCCATGAAGAGCCTGACCTCGCTGTCGATTGCGCAGGCGCGCGACGGCCTCGCCAACAAGTCGTTCTCGGCCGTCGAGCTCGCCGACGCACATCTCGCCGCGATCGAGGCCGCGCGCGCGCTCAACGCCTTCGTGCTGGAGACCCCGGAGCGCGCGCACGCCATGGCGCGCGCCGCCGATGCCCGCATCCAGGCCGGTCGTGCCGGTCCGCTGGAGGGCATCCCGCTCGCGGTCAAGGACATGTTCTGCACCGAGGGCGTGCGCACCACCGCCTGCTCGCACATCCTCGACAATTTCGTGCCGACCTACGAATCGACCGTCACCGCCAATCTGTGGCGCGACGGCGCGGTGCTGCTCGGCAAGACCAACAACGACGAATTCGCCATGGGCTCGTCGAACGAGACTTCGTTCTTCGGGCCGGTGCTGTCGCCGTGGCGCCGCAAGGGCGACAAGGGAGACACGGCGCTGGTGCCGGGCGGCTCCTCGGGTGGTTCGGCCGCGGCGGTCGCCGCGCATCTATGCCTCGGCGCGACCGGCACCGATACCGGCGGCTCGATCCGCCAGCCCGCGGCCTTCACCGGCACGGTCGGGATGAAGCCGACCTATGGCCGCTGCTCGCGCTGGGGCATCGTCGCCTTTGCCTCCTCGCTCGACCAGGCCGGGCCGTTCGCTCGCACGGTGCGCGATGCCGCGATCCTGCTGCGCTCGATGGCCGGCCACGATCCCAAGGACACCACGTCGGTCGACCGGCCGGTGCCGGACTTCGAGGCCGCGGTCGGCCGCTCGGTGAAGGGCATGCGGATCGGGCTGCCGAAGGAATACCGGATGCCGGGCATGCCGGCGGAGATCGAGGCGCTCTGGCAGCGCGGCGCCGACTGGCTCAAGGCGGCAGGCGCCGAGCTCGTCGAGGTGTCGCTGCCGCACACCAAATATGCGCTGCCGGCCTATTACATCGTCGCGCCGGCGGAGGCCTCGTCCAATCTCGCGCGCTACGATGGCGTGCGCTACGGGCTGCGCGTCGAGGGGCGCGACGTCATCGAGATGTACGAACGCACCCGCGCCGCGGGCTTCGGTAAGGAGGTGCGCCGCCGCGTCATGATCGGCACCTACGTGCTCTCGGCCGGCTATTACGATGCCTATTATCTGCGCGCGCAGAAAGTCCGCACTCTGATCAAGCAGGACTTCGAGGCCTGCTTCGAGGCCGGCGTGCACGCGATGCTGACGCCGGCGACGCCGTCGGCCGCTTTCGGCATCGGCGAGAAGGGCGGCGGCGATCCGATCGAGATGTACCTCAACGACGTGTTCACCGTGACAGTGAACATGGCCGGCCTGCCTGGCATCGCGGTGCCGGCCGGGCTCGACAGTCAGGGCCTGCCACTCGGGCTGCAACTGATCGGCCGTCCGTTCGACGAGGAGACGCTGTTCGCGCTCGGCCACGTCATCGAACAGGCCGCGGGGCACTTTACGCCGGCGCCATGGTGGCGGGCGTCCTAGATTTTCATCATAACAATCCGGACGAGAGCCGCCGCGCACTGTCGTGGAAATGGCATCAGCGCGACTGGTCCGCGGTCGCGACCGGCGGCAGGTCGTCATCGCCCTCGACGGTCTTCTTGCCGCCGAGCTCGCCGCCCGTGATGATGAAGACGAGCGCCATCGCCACCACGATGCCGCCGATCAGAAATCCCAATCCGCCGTTGCTTCTCATGACTCCTCCTCACGGGGACAACGCCTCGCTGCGCGGCCTGTTCCTGTTCCGGCGCGTTGCCACGAAATTGCCGCCTTGCGGGGCCGGTCCGGAGGCTCTATCGAAACCGGCATGATGGATGCTGTGGCCAGGCGGAACTATCTGAAGGGCGCGAGCGGCGACTGGGAAGTCGTCATCGGCATGGAGGTCCATGCCCAGGTGACGTCGAACGCCAAGCTGTTCTCGGGCGCAGCCACCGCCTTCGGCGGCGAGCCGAACACCCAGGTGTCGCTCATTGACGCCGCGCTGCCAGGCATGCTGCCGGTCATCAACGAGGAATGCGTGCGCCAGGCGATCCGCACCGGGCTTGGGCTGAAGGCGAAGATCAACCTGAAATCGGTGTTCGACCGCAAGAACTACTTCTACCCCGATCTGCCGCAGGGCTATCAGATCAGCCAGTACAAGTCGCCGATCGTCGGCGAGGGCGTGGTCACGGTGGAGGGGCCGGACGGCACCGTCGAGGTCGGCATCGAGCGGCTGCATCTCGAGCAGGACGCCGGCAAGTCGCTGCACGACCAGCACGCCACCATGTCGCTCGTCGATCTCAACCGCGCCGGCGTTGCGCTGATGGAGATCGTGTCGAAGCCGGATCTGCGTTCCTCGGAGGACGCCAAGGCCTATGTCGCCAAGCTGCGCAGCATCCTGCGCTATCTCGGCACCTGCGACGGCGACATGGAGAAGGGCAATCTGCGCGCCGACATCAACGTCTCGGTCCGCCGGCCGGGCGAGCCGCTCGGCACGCGCTGCGAGATCAAGAACGTCAACTCGATCCGCTTCATCGGCCAGGCGATCGACATCGAGGCGCGCCGCCAGATCGACCTGATCGAGGACGGCGGCACCGTGGAGCAGGAGACGCGGCTGTTCGATCCGGTGCGCGGCGAGACCCGCGCCATGCGCAGCAAGCAGGAAGCGCACGACTACCGCTATTTCCCGGACCCCGATCTGCTGCCGCTGGAACTGACCCAGGACTATGTCGATGCGCTGAAGGCCGATCTGCCGGAACTGCCGGACGAGAAGACCGCGCGCTTCGTGAGCGATTACGGCCTGTCGGCCTACGACGCCGGCGTGCTGGTCGCCGAGCGCGAGACCGCGGAGTTCTTCGAGGCGGTGGCCAAGGGCCGCGACGCCAAGACCGCGGCGAACTGGATCATCAACGAGCTATTCGGCCGGCTCAACAAGGAAGGCAAGGACATTGCCGCCTCGCCGGTGTCGGCGACGCAGCTCGGCGGCATTCTCGACCTGATCGCGGCCGGCACCATCTCCGGCAAGATCGCCAAGGAGGTGTTCGAGGCGGTCTGGAGCGAGGGCGGGGATCCGCGCGAGATCGTCGAGCGGCGCGGCCTCAAGCAGGTGACCGACGCCGGCGCGATCGCGGCGCTGGTCGATGCCATCATCGCCGACAATCCGGACAAGGTCGCGCAGGCCAAGGACAAGCCGGCGTTGATCGGCTGGTTCGTCGGCCAGGCGATGAAGCGCTCCGGCGGCAAAGCCAATCCGCAAGCGGTCAGCGATCTGTTCAAGAGCAAGCTCGGGCTCTGAGCGGGCGTCGTTGCGCGAATCAGTCGGCGTGCGATTCGCGCGTTTTGATCGAATTTCGCCGTGCCGGTGCCGTCGTCGGCAAGTTTCCGGAAAAAATTTTCAACAGGCAGCAGCGCACGCATCGCGCCGCGAATGAGGACGTTTCGTGTGCGCAAGGCGTGGCGACTCGCGACCTCGGAGGTTTTTCTCCGTGTTACGGACGCATGCAAATAATCATTGTGTGACAATGGTTTTTTTCATTTCGAAAAAATTTCTGTGTGCTGGGGCGATTGACGCTTCGCGCGGCTTGACTGTCGTTGATCGCGGCCGCGCGCGCGGTGCTGCGCGATGCGTGCTCATGCGCGTATACGTGTTGTTAAGCGAAGTCGCTGATTTTTGCCGCGCTCTGGTGTAATCCCATTGTAGTGCGCGTCGATCCCCGACCGCACTGAAGTTAGCGCCAACCCACTATGCTAGGAGGGCAGCACATGGCGAAACGTAAGAAGGCGAAAGCGAAGAAGACTGCGAAGAAGCGCCGCAAGGCCAAGAAGTAGTTTTGTGTTTCTGCACGGTCGTCGGCTGTGATGTCGATGACTGCGTCATAAAGGCCGGAGCGCGCCCGGGCTGATCGCGTGACGCGATTGTTCAGGCGCCCCGGTTCTGGAGACGGAAGAGGGCGTCGGCGAGACCCTAGGGCTCACCGACGCCCTCTCTGCTTTCAGGATCGCTGCTTTCAGGATCGGCTGCCGCTCCGCGCGGAGCCGTCAGGCGCCCTTCAGCCGCTTGTTGCAGGCGCTCCAGAATTTCGGCCAGGTCTGGCCCTTCTCAATCTTGCCGGCAGCCTTGGCTTCCTTCCATTCGGCACCGCATTTGCGCTGGCGCTCGCGCATGGCGGCCTGCGCCGGGCTCGGCGCCCTGCGGGTCTTGGCCTTTTCCGTCGTGGCTTTCTCGGACTTCGCGGCTGCGGGCGCTGTGGTCTGCGCGCCGACATGGGTCGGCAGCGTGACGAGCGCGGCACTGATTGCCGCCGCCGCAACAAGCTTCAACATGGACGACCTCCCATCGACGGCCGTTGCCGGCGCCCGTCGGGCGGCGGCCGGCCGAACAAGGCCGACGATAATCCGCACGGCCCTCCGGCGTCCACTGCTGTCCGGCATGCCGCGCATTGCCGCGGCGGCGCCGCTGCCCTTAAGCTCGCGCATCACAGCGATGGAGCGACCCGATGGCGAGGATGGCCAGGAGCAAGGTCAAGCAGACGCGGAAGAAGCCGGCGCGCGGTGGAAAGCAGGGCCGGGGGGCTGTCTCCGCGGCGAAGCCGATCGATCTTTATTACTGGCCGACGCCGAATGGCTGGAAGATCTCCATCATGCTGGAGGAATGCGGCCTGCCGTACCGGGTGGTGCCGGTCAACATCAGTGCCGGCGAGCAGTTCAAGCCGGAGTTCCTGGCGATCTCGCCGAACAACCGGATGCCGGCGATCGTCGACCATGATGGGCCGGGCGGGCGGCGCATCTCCGTGTTCGAATCCGGTGCCATCCTGCAATATCTCGGCCGCAAGACCGGGAAGTTCTACCCCGCGGACGAGCGCGGCCGCGTCGAGGTCGAGCAATGGCTGTTCTGGCAGATGAGCGGCCTCGGCCCGATGGCCGGGCAGGCGCATCACTTCCGCCAGTACGCGCCGGAGCAGATTCCCTACGCGATCGACCGCTACACCAACGAGTGCAACCGTCTCTATGGAGTGATGAACAAGCGGCTCGCCGACCGCCGCTTCCTGGCTGGCCGCTATTCTATCGCCGACATGGCCTGCATTGGCTGGGCCAAGCTCTGGGAGCGGCAAGGCCAGGACATCCGGCAGTTTCCCCATCTCGCGCGCTGGCTCGACACCATGATGGCGCGGCCTGCGGTCAAACGCGGCCTGGAACTGCGGGTGGAGGCGGCGGCCAATGTCGACATGCGCGACCCCAAGGTACAGGCCGTGCTGTTCGGCCAGCGCGCCCGCACCTGATGCAATTCCGATACTCTGTTCATCCGGAATTGCTTTGAAGCAGGAATGGCAGGTCCGCTGATCCAGGACCCACCCCCGTTGCGAGGGAACGGTGACGCGATCTAGCGGGCGCGGGCCGCGTCGGACACGCGGGTCCAGGTCTCGCCCTTGCAGAACACCAGCACGCAGCCCTCGACCTTGGCCTGGTTCGAGGACAGCAAGGTGAGCTTGCTGCGGTAGGTCTTGCCGTCGTCGGCGTTATAAATCTGTCCGGAGTAGCGGCCCTGGCCCTCCGGCTTCATGCCGGAGATCACCTGCAGGCCGAGCATCGGTCGCGTCCGCTGGGCGGCGTTCGGATTGTGCTTGTCGGTCTTCGGCCTGCCGGTCGAGCGGTCGATCGGCTCGCGCAGCCATACGATGTTGCCGCAGATACCGTTGCCGCAGGACGCGATCCTGACCCGCGCACCGCCATCGGCGGACATCCAGATCCCTTCGAGGTTGCTGGTATCGGCCTGCGCCGGGCTCACGAGGGCCGGGCTCGTCATCAGCGCGGCCGCGGCCGCAAATATCATCATCCGTGCTGTCGTCATCGTGCTTGGTCCGAGCTTGTTCCGTTTGGCGTATGGTCGCCGGTTCATCTCGCTAACGTGTCGGTCCTACCATCGTTCCGGGAACGTCGTTAGCGGATGTTGAAGCAGCACCGTTAGGACTTTCCTGACCACAAGCAGAACCCGGCATTTTGCCGTTGATTTCGTGGCATCAGCGTGTCGGCACCGGACGGCGCCGCGACGGCGTTGAGAATCTCTTCACCGCGCCGATTAAACCGGCGTTGAAACTTGGCTCCGACAATCGCCCGCATTGGACAGGGACGCGGGCCGGCGCGGGGGCGCAAGGTCCGCACGAACAGGGGAGGGCCTCAACATGGCTCGGATGGAAATGAGCGACGGCGCGTTCTGCAGCGTGCCGACCGGAGCGGACGCGTTCTTCGCGCTCGGCATGATGCATGCGAGCGGGCGCGGCACGCCGGTCGATCTCGTCGCCGCGCATCGCTGGTTCAACATCGCGGCGGCGCGTGGCCACAAGGACGCGGCGCGGCTGCGCCGCGAGATCGCCGAGCAGATGTCGGATGCCGAGATCGGGCTCGCGCAGCGCACCGCCCGCGACTGGCTCAAGGCGCACCCGCTGCCGGCAGAGCCGCTGGTGGCACTGCGGACGGCGGCCTGAGCCGCGCCACTGTTCCGCACCGGCTTTCCTTGCTCGGTTTCCTTGCCAGGCGGGGTCGCTTGGGGCATATCCTCGCCTGACAAGGAAACGTGGCCGAGTGGCTGAAGGCGGCGGTTTGCTAAACCGTTATACGCTTGTAAAGGCGTATCGAGGGTTCGAATCCCTCCGTTTCCGCCATCCCCTCCCGAGCCGCTTCTCCGCAGGCCGCTTGACGCCTCTGGCCGGTCCGCGGTCGGAACGCCCGCGCCGCCACCGGAATCAGCATCACCTGATGACTATGATCGTGCCGCAGGAGGCTCGACCATGCGCACGACGCTGGCCTTGGATGATGAGCTTGTGGCCAAGGCGCTCGCTTATACCGGCCCGAAGGAGAAATCGGCGCTGGTCCGCGAGGCGCTGCAGGCGCTGATCGAGCGCGAGAGTGCTCGGCGGCTGGCGCGGCTCGGCGGCAGCGAGCCGAAGCTCGACGCGCCGCCGCGGCGACGGTCGGCGCCGACGTGATCCTGGTCGATACGTCCGTCTGGTCGATCATCTCCGTTCGGCGATGAAGCGCTCGCCGGGCTGCTCGATCGCGGGATGGTCCTGATCCATCCCGTCATCATCGGCGAGCTGGCGCTCGGCACCTTGCGTCAGCGCAGGCTCGTGCTGGATGCGCTGTCGGATCTCCCGCGCCCCGCAGTCGCCACGCATGTCGAGGTGCTGCATGTCATCGAGCACCATACCTTGGCCGGCCGCGGCATCGGTTATGTCGATGTGCATCTGCTCGCTGCAACGCGTTTGACGGCCGGCGCGACGCTGTGGACGCGTGACCGCAGGCTGCACGATATTGCCGCGCAGCTCGGGCAGGCATTTGCGCCTTGACCCTGCGGCTTACGGCTTCTGCACCCAGAACTGATACATGCCGGCGAACAGGTCGGGCGTCTCGCGCTCGGCCTGGTCCCAGCGGTCGAGATCGGTCATGGACCAGCCGCGCGCGGCGAAGATGGCGCGGGCGGCCGCGAGCTGCGGCGGCGGTATCTCGAAGCCGAGGAAAGCGAGGCCGAGCTCGGCCAGCACCGCCTTGATCCGCGGGATCGTGAAGCGGTGCTCCTCGACGTGGAAGAGCAGATCCCGGCACATGCTGGTGCTGTAGAAATCGGCCCAGCGGATCACCGGATTGTCCGGCTGCGCCGCGATCAGCTCCTGGCGGCAGCGGCGGATGTCGTCGGCCTCGGCGCGATAGCCGCGCGCGGCGATGAAGGCGCGCGCGGCCGCCACGCCGCGCCGCGCGGTCTCGCTGTAGAGCCCGAGATGCAGGAGGCCGTGCGGCCGCAGCAGCGTGGTCAGGATGCGCAGGCCTGCCACCGGATCGGCCATGTGGTGCAGCACGCCGCTGGCGCTGACGACGTCGAAGCTGCGCCCGAGCGCGCCGAGGCCGAGAATGTCGGCCTGCGCATAGTCGATACGCGGCGCCAGCGCCGGCGGCGTCTTGCGTCTGGCGTAAGCGAGGCTGGCGAGGCTGAGATCGACAGCGAGCACGTGGGCGCCGGGTAGCGTCTGCGTGAGCTCGATGGCATGGCGGCCGGTGCCGCAGCCGGCGATCAGCACCTGCGGCCCCGCGCTGTCGAGTGGGTGAACGCGCGCCGCCGGAAACTTGTTGCGCAGCTGCGTCTCGAGCGGCAGCGCGGAGCGTGGCGCGGCGGCGTGCACCCAGCGCGGATAGGGGTTTTCCTCGTATTGCGCGCGCACCCGCTGCGAGGTCGCGTCGCTGACCGGCGTCAGCGCCGGGATCGTGGCGCGCAATTCATGCTCCCGCCGCGGCTCGCCGACTTGCTGCGCCAGCACGTCGCGCGTCGGCTTCGGCCACGGCCGGGCGAGCGCGGCCTCGATGCCGGCGAGCCGGTGCAGCGGGCGATGCATCGCGCAGGCGATCAGCGCCGCCGGCGCGACCGGCTCGGTATTGCGCAGCGCCGCCTCGATCCGCTGCGCGAGCGCGGCGGCTGCGCCGTCCTCTTCCGCGGTCGAGGCGAAGACGTATTCGTTGATGAAGCACTGCTGCGCCAGCGCGCCGAGGAGATCGAGCGGCACCCCGGCGCGCGGCGCTGTCACGCTGGCCAGCGCGTCGGCCCGCAGCCCGGTGAGGAGCCGCTCGGCCTCGAGATCGCTGATCACGCCGCCGGTCAGTACCGTCAACAGCAGCGGATCGGCGGCGACCGCGCCGAGCGCGTCGCCGAACGCTTCGGCAAAGCCGATCCGCCGCGGCCAGGCCGTTGCAGCGCGCTGCGTCGCGGCCGCGAAGGCGGGCAGCACCGCGCGCAGCGTTCCGAGGATGCTCGCCATGTCGTCGAGCAGTTCTGGCGTCGCCGCAATCGCGCGCGCGAAGCTCGCCGAGGCATCGTGCTGCCGGCCCTGCGCGAGCAGCACGCAGGCGAGATTGTTGTGGGCGAGCCCGTGCCCCGGCTCGCGCGCCACCACGCGCTTGTAGAGCCGGGCGGCGTCATCGAGGCGTCCGTTGTCCTGATGCCAGGCTGCCTGCTGGAACAGTTCCGCGACCGCTGCCGCCGCTGGCTGTCCATGCGGGAGGGCGCGGCGCTGCTTCCGGTTCATGGGAGATCCTGCGGAACGGACGGGGACGGAGGATGAAGCGCATGGTCATCCGCGTCCGGTCCGGCCGCGTCAAGCGCGATCGGCAGCGGAATCGAAAACGCGATCCGGTTTCGAACGATTCTCGTCTTTTCCGCCCGGAGCCCCCGACTTGGCCGCACAAAGAGGTTGCGTCTCCTTTTCAGTGCAACCTTAGCCACCGCGCCGCGATCCCGGCCTAACCCCGGAATAAGATTTTGTTTTCCATATAAGCTATTGTTTTATAGCGATAAAATCGATGCCCACGAAAAAGACTGGAAGCTGCCCAAACTGAGTGTTTTTTGCGCAACAGTCGCCCGAAAAGCGCGCCTGATGCCTGTGCAGAGGACGGTTCTTCATTGCCTGGAAGGGCCCGGCGGGTATGTTGCAGGTGCGACGGAGGGGGCATCCCTAGTCGCGCAATTTGGTTTTGCGGATACCGAGCTAGTCGAATTTTCCGTGAAGTCGAAACGCGGGGATGGGGAAGTTCCAGAGGTGCCAGTCGCACTGAGCGGAAACGGAACCCTCTCAAAAAATAAACCACTGTTTGGAGGTTCAAGATGAAGATGGTGAAAAGCCTTCTCCTTGGCAGCGCAGCGGGTCTCGTTGCGATCGCCTCGGCGCAGGCAGCCGATCTTCCCGTCAAGGCCAAACCGGTCCAGTACGTGAAGATCTGCTCTCTGTATGGTGCAGGGTTCTACTACATCCCGGGCACGGATATCTGCCTGAAGATCGGCGGCTGGACGCGTTTTGAGTATGGCTACGGCAGCAACGGCAGCTTCGCCTGGGGTCCGTTCGCCAATAACCTGAACAACCGCGGCACCAACAACAGCGTGTTCCGGGCTCGCGGCTACATCACCGCCGACGCCCGCAGCCAGACCGCCTACGGCACGGTGCGCAGCTACATCGCCGTCGGCCTGAGCGAGAACGACGTCGGCTTCAACACCGCCGCCAACACGTTCAGTGCCAACCGCGCCTTCATCCAGTGGGCCGGCTTCACCTTCGGCCGCGCCGCGTCGTTCTATGACTTCTACAGCTCGCCGGCGACGTCGTACTGGGCTGCGTTCCCGTCGTCTGACTCCGGCGACGGCGGCTGGATGGTCGCGGCCTATACCGCGCAGTTCGGCGGCGGCTTCTCGGCCACGATCTCGGCCGAACAGCGCCGCACCACGCAGATCGTCTACGAGGCTGGCGCTGTTGCCGGTGCTGGCAGCGCGACTCCGCTGGTGAACTGGGCGGCCGGTACTGCCGGTGGTTACGGCGGCTTCCAGGTGCCCGACATCGTCGCCAACCTGCGCATCGACCAGGCCTGGGGCTCGGCCCAGATCATGGGCGCTCTGCACCATGTCAACGGCACCTATTATGCCGGTCCCGCTCTGGCCGCTGGCCCGAGCGAGAAGTGGGGCTATGCGGTCGGCGCCGGCATCAAGCTGAACGCGCCGATGATTGGAGCGGGCGACTACTTCCAGGCCCAGATCAACTACGCCGAAGGTGCCTCCCGCTACGTGTTCATGACCCCGAACTCGAACTGGGGCTACATCAACGGCGCCAACGCGGCCTACGGCATCCTCACGGATGCGGTCTATGGCAGCACGGCGGCCGGTGCCAACACCACCGGTCTCGAGCTGACCGAGGCGTGGGGCTTCAACGCGGCCTACGAGCACTTCTGGAACCCGGCGTGGCGCACCTCGCTCTACGGCGGCTACGCGGAGGTCAACTACGGCTCCAGTGCCAACGCCATGCTCTGCGTCATTCAGGGCGCCGGCGCGGGTGCGGGCTCGACCGCGGTCGCTGCTGCGGGCTGCAACAACAACTGGAGCACCTGGTGGCTCGGTTCGCGGACCCAGTGGAACGTCACCAAGGACTTCTACATGGGTCTCGACGTGATGTACTCGAAGCTCGACACCGCGACGCTGCCCGTGGCGGCGCTGGCTCCGGGCATGTCGCTCGGCAGCGAGGACAACTGGGCGTTCCGCTTCCGCGTCCATCGCGACTTCATGCCCTGATCGCCTGATCACGGCATCTCAAGCTGAGAGGCCCCGGCGGATTTCCGCCGGGGCTTTTCCCTTAACCCGGCGGCACGGGCTTGTGCCGCAAGCAGGATCGCCCGGAATGCAAGCTCGAACCGGCCGCCATCAGGCCGTGGTCGCGCTCCTGGCGCAGGAGCGGCGGGTGTTTGCGGCCAAGATGCGCGCTGCCCGTGCCGTGCTCGGCTGGAGCCAGAGCGCGCTTGCCCGCCACGTCGGCATGACCCAGCGCGCGATCCACAAGCTGGAACAGGGCGAGACCGAGCCGCGGCGCGCCACCATCCTCGCCATGGAAACCGTCTGGCGCGAGGAGGGGCTGGCGTTCGAGGATCTGGCCGATGGCCGTTTCCGCCTGACCGTGCCGCCGTCGGCGCTCGTCCGCCTCGAGGGCACGCGGCGCCGCAGCCGCGCCGGCCGCGAGCCGCAGCACGATCTCGATCTCGCCGCGCGCTATCGCGGCTGAGCGACCGAGGGTCGCGACGGTCCGCCGTTGCCAGCGCCGTCGTGAGCGCCTATCACCATGGGATCACTGGTTCGCCATCATCCATGGGGATCCGCTCCGCATGACCGCCCGCATTTACAAACCGGCGAAAACCGCGATGCAGTCCGGCGCCGCTAAGACCAAGGACTGGGTGCTTGATTTCGAGCCCGAGCAGCCCCGCGTGGTCGAGCCGCTGATGGGCTGGACCTCGTCCGCCGACATGCGCTCGCAGGTGCGGCTGCGCTTTGCCACCAAGGAGGAGGCGATCGCCTATTGCGAGCGCGAGGGCATCGCCTATCAGGTGATCGAGCCGAAGCAGCCGGCGCGTCTCAACATCGCCTACGCCGACAACTTCGCGTTCAAGCGCCGCGACGCCTG